>Ga0163155_10001630_pt1 | contig 26780 bp, 45 predicted proteins | sample OliLakLV19SP4G1_FD_148611 | JGI IMG/M metagenome (GOLD analysis project Ga0163155, IMG submission 148611) | Freshwater microbial mat bacterial communities from Lake Vanda, McMurdo Dry Valleys, Antarctica - Oligotrophic Lake LV.19.SP4.G1 | ecosystem: Environmental > Aquatic > Freshwater > Lake >... | reverse complement strand
GGCAAGCCGGTCATCAACTGCGGCGACGTGGTGGTGGGCGACGGGATCAAGACGCACCCGGCGGCATTTCAGGGGGACGCGGTTTACGAGAGCGGGCCGAGGGTGGTCTACCCAGGGTCGGAGCCGCTGGGCAATGCTGAGGCTGTGCGCGCGCTGGAACTCATCAAGCGGCTGGCGTGGAAGCGGGGGCAGTTTGCCTATCTGCTGGCCGGTTGGGTGGTGATCGCGCCCATTGGCGGGGCGCTGGCGTGGCGGCCGCACATCTGGATCACCGGCAAGTCAGGGGCGGGCAAGTCCAGCATCATCACCGAGGTGGTCAAGAAGCTGCTGGACGACATGGGCCTTGCGACCGAAGGCGTGACCGAGGCGCGGGTGCGCGGCATGATCGGGCAAAGCACGCGCCCTGTGGTCATCGACGAGGCGGAGGCGGAGACGGCCAATGCGCGCGTCGAGTTGCAGAAGATCATCAATTTTGCGCGCAAGTGCTCATCGGGCGGCATCGTCGCCAATGCCAACGCCAGCTATCGGGCGCAGTCGTGCTTTTGCTTCGCGGCCATAAATCCCAGCGTGGAGCAGTTGGCCGACACGGCGCGCATCAGCATTCTGGAACTGACGCGCGACATCAAGCTGGACCATCTGGCTACGTGGCGCGACCTGTTGTCGGACATGCGCGCGACTTTCACGCAAAGCTATTGCCGGGCGATGCTGGCGCGCACCATGAGCAACCTGCCCTCTCTGCTGGATAACGTGGCGACGTTTTCCCGAGCGGCGTCGGAGTTGTTCAAGGACGCGCGGGCGGGGGACCAACTTGGGCCGATGATCGCGGGGGCATTCAGCCTGACCAGTAGCGCGCGGATCAGCCATGAAGCGGCGACGGAATGGATGCGCAAGCAGGACTGGGATTGGCACACGCAGACACGCGAGCAAGAGGATAGCGGGGTGCTGCTGACCCACATCATGACCAGCCGGGTCCGGTATGACCACGCCGGTATCATGCGCGAAAGCACCGTCGGAGACATGGTGGTGCTTGCCGCCGATCGGGAGGCTCAAGGCCATGACGGTGCGGCGCTGGGCTTGCGGGCCTATGGCATCAAGGTTGAGGCCGCGCGCGTCATCGTCAGCAACACCGCGCCGCAGTTGCGCCGCCTGCTGGCCGACACGCCGTACATCCCCTGGGCGCGGGGGCTTGGGGAGATCGAGGGCGCTTTGCCCGCCAAGGCCACATACTTCATGACCGGCCTCATCACGCGGGCGGTGTCTTTCCCGCTGGCGGCAGTCGTCGGGCGTGACGGGCCGCAGGACGAGGAACTGCCATTTGAGGGGGATAAGTGGTGATCACCCTATACCCCGACCAGCAAGACCTGATCGACCGGGTGCGGGCGGCCATGATGCACAATAAAGCCGTCCTGTGCCAGTCTGCCACCGGCAGCGGCAAGACGGTCATGGGCGCTTACATGATCGGCAAGGCACGAGCCAAAGGGACCAAGTGCCTGTTTGTCGTGCCCCGGCGCGAGTTGCTGCGCCAGACCGCCGAGACGCTGGAAAGCTATCAGATCCCGTTTGGCTACGTGAGCGCCGGATACGCGCCAAACAGGCTCGCCAGCGTGCATGTCGCCACAAGCGGCACACTTGCGCGGCGGCTGGACGATGCGCCACCGGCGGGGCTGGTTTTCATCGACGAGTGCCACCACTCCGGGGCGGAGTTGGAGCGCATCATCGCGCACTATCGGGCATCGGGGGCATGGATCGTCGGGCTGTCTGCCACGCCCCTCAAGATGTCGGGCAAGGGCATGGGCGAGTGGTATCAGGCGCTGGAGTGCGGGCCTAGCATCGGGCAGTTGATAGCGGACGGCAGGCTGTCCAGATACCGGCTGTTTGCACCGCACCGGCCCAACCTGGACGGCATCAAGACCGTCATGGGCGACTATGCGAAGGCCGAGGTGTCCAGTCGGATGGAGGAGGACATGGTGCTGACCGGGAACGCGGTCAGGCACTACGCCAAGCACGCGCCCGGGCGGCTGAACGTGGCGTTCTGCACCAGCGTCAAGCACGCGGAGTTGGTGGCAGGCGAGTTCAGAAGCCAAGGCATCCCGGCGGCGGCAATCTCGGGCGCCATGAAAGACGACGAGCGGGCGCGGATCATTCGGGCCTTTGCGCGGCGGGAGTTGCATGTGCTGACAAATTGCAGCCTGCTCACCTTCGGCTTTGACCTTGCAAGCGCGGCACAGATGGACGTGACCATCGAAAGCATGTCCGACCTGTCACCCACCAAAAGCCTGCCGTGGCAGTTGCAAAAATGGGGTCGGGTGCTACGGCGCAAGAATGAGCCGGCATACATTTTCGACCACGCGGGCAATGTCGATCGGCACGACCTGCCCGACGATGACCGGGAATGGAGCTTGGACGGCAAGGCCAAGCGCGCCAGCACAGCGGAACTGACGATCCCGGTGCGCCAGTGCCCGCAATGCTACTTTGTCGCGCGCCCGTCGCCATGCTGCGGCAACTGCGGCTTTGTGTTTCCCGTTGCCAGCCGCACAGTGGAAGAAGTAGAAGGCGAGTTGGCCGAGGTGACAGAGCGCGCCCGCAAGGTGGCCGTGCGGCAGGAACAGGGGCGGGCGCAGACGCTGGACGACCTGTTGGCTGTTGCGGCGCGGGAGGGTAGGAAGCCCGGCTGGGCACGGCATGTGTTCCGGGCTAGGGAGGCGAAGCGACATGCTGCACTTGGGTGATTGTCTGGACGTGATGCGGGACATACCGGATGGGTCGGTTGATATGGTCTGCACCGATCCGCCGTACGGGACGGTCCGGTGCGCTTGGGATGTTGTCATTCCGTTTGAACCGATGTGGGCGCAACTCAAGCGGATCGTGAAGCCAAACGGGGCGATTGTGCTGACGGCATCGCAGCCGTTTACTTCGGCGCTGGTCATGTCGAATGTGGCGATGTTCAAGTATTGTTGGGTCTGGGATAAGGCAAAGGCTGCAAATTTTCCTTGTGTGAAATACCAACCCTTAAAAGTTCATGAAGATATCGTTGTTTTTAATACGTCACGGACAAACTATTTTCCCCAGATGGTTTCAGGTATTGCACGAAAAAAAGGAAGCTACCCTGTTGCACGGGAAGTAGCAGTTATGGCAGGTGCTCCCGCTACATACAACGATATTTACTATCCAAAAAGCATCTTGGACTTTTCCGTTGCGGGCAACGCAGACAGCGGCCTTCACCCCACCCAAAAACCTGTCGCGCTCATGGAATACCTGATCCGCACCTACACCAACCCCGGCGAAACCGTTCTGGATTTTACGATGGGCAGCGGGACCACGGGCGTTGCGTGCGTCAATACAGGGCGCAACTTCATCGGGATTGAGCTTGATCCAACATATTTCGCCATTGCTGAAAAGCGGATCGCAACGGCACAAGCCGGGCCTGTGCAAGAGCGGATGGACTTAATATGATCCCCGCTGAAACCATCATCCTTGCCACCGACGACAGCGAGGCGGGCGTGTCGGACGCGCGGCTGTGGATTAAAGCGCAGGCGTTTACTGCTGACGATGTGCGGCTGGTCAAGCGCGACGGGCAGTGTCTGGTGATCGCCAAGCGCCCGGTCAGCCCGCGCGGGGGGGTGTGGCCAGATGGATAAGCCCCGTCACCAGAAGGAGGCAAACGTCCTGAATGACTGCCTCATGGCGCTGTCAGCGGCGGGCTGTTTGGCATGGCGGCAAAACACCGGCGTTCTGCCGGATCGCCAAGGACGGCTTGTGCGGTTCGGCCTGTGCGTTGGCTCCAGCGACATAGTTGTCATCGCACCTGGGGGCATCTTTGCCGCAATAGAATGCAAGACCCGCCTTGGCCAGCCGACCTCGGCGCAGCTTAATTTCATCGCCGCCGTTATTCGGCAGGGGGGTCGGGCTGGCGTGGCTCGAACTGCGGAAGAGGCCGTTGCGATAGCACTTGGGCAACCATCGCCCTGACCATATCAGCCACCGACTTCCAGCCACCGACCTCAACAGCGCGCTTGGTGTCCGCAACCTCATCAGCCGTTGCCCGCATGTTGATCGTGGTGGTTTTAGTTGCCATGGTGCGCACTTTCCTGTTGCCTTGGGGAAGCATACCGTGCAAAGTGCGCACACGTCAACCCACAGGAGAGACCTATGCCCCGCAAAGCCAAAGAGATCGACCCCAACGCGGTCGTCATACAGCCGCCCGCCATTGCGCCGCTGGACTTCACCCAGCCCATTTTCATCCTGGTTGAGCAAACCCCGTCGCGGGTTTCGTACCACCTTGTCACCGGCAAGGATGTGACCTTGGCTCAAATCGAGGCCAACGTGCGCGCCGACGCCATCAGCATCGCGACGGGGCGTCCGGTTGCCGTGCTTGGTCCGCAGACCCGCGTGTCTGTCAAGCCCGAGCGCGCTGGCGACCTGACGCTGGGGTTTGAGGTATGACCATCACCTACCACAACGACCTGATCCAAGGGTCAGATGAGTGGCTTGCCGCGCGGTGCGGCATGATAACCGCGTCAGAGGTCCGGCTGATTCTGACGCCGACGCTCAAGGTTGCGGCCAACGACAAGAGCCGCGCGCATGTGTTCGAGTTGCTGGCACAGCGCATCAGCCGCTACGTCGAGCCGCACTATATCGGCGACGAGATGCTGAGGGGCTGGGCCGACGAGATCACCGCGCGCGACCTTTACAGCAAGCGGATCGCGCCGGTTCAGGAGGTCGGCTTTGTCACCAATGACCAGTGGGGCTTTACCTTGGGGTACAGCCCCGACGGTCTGGTCGGTGACGATGGACTGATCGAGATCAAGTCGCGCCGCCAGAAGTTTCAGGTTCAGGCCATTGCTACAGGAGAGGTGCCCGATGAATACGTGCTGCAACTGCAAACCGGCCTTCTGGTGACAGGGCGCAAGTGGGTGGACTTCATCAGCTATTCCGGCGGTCTGCCGATGTTCGTGAAGCGGGTGTTGCCCGACGCCAGAGTGCAGGAGGCAATCATCGACGCCGCGACCGACTTCGAGATCACCCTGGCAGAGCACCTTGCGGCCTATCGGTCGTCACTGGCCACCATGCCGGTGCGGATCGAGACGGAGCGGACGGTTGAACAGGAGATGATGGTATGAGCGACATGACAGGCGTAATCATTCCCAAGTCAGATCAGGTGAACGCGGACAGCCTTCTGTCCGGCCCGATAACTGTCACGATCACGGCAGTCAAGATCGAGGGCGGCACAGAACAGCCGGTCAGTATGTCCATCAAGGACAGCCCGCTCGTCTACCGCCCATGCAAGTCCATGAGCCGCGTGATCGTCGCTGCATGGGGGCCTGACAGCAAGGCTTACACCGGGCGCAGCATGACGCTCTATCGTGACCCGGCGGTCAAATGGGGTGGCATGGCGGTCGGTGGCATCAGGATCAGCCACCTGAGCCACATCGACAAAGACATGACGATGATGCTGACCATGACCAAGCAAAACCGCGCGCCGCACAAGGTGCAAGTCTTGCGCGTGTCGGAACCCGAACCACCCGCCAGCGACCCGGCCGCAGAGCAAGCAGCCCTTGCCGCAGCCGACGAAGGCAGGGCGGCGTTCAAGACATGGTGGAACAGCGACTACGGCAAGGCCAACCGGGAATCGGTTGCTGGCGTGATAGCCGAATGCAACCGGCGGTCTGCGGCATGGGAATCTGCGAACGCAGTCACGGAAACGGACGAGCCGCCAATGTGACGCGCGCCGCCGGGCTGATCAGTATCGGCTAGAGTTTCCCGCACTGTTTAGCTTTATGACAGGCGGCTTTCTCAGCTTGCCCAATGTTGCCGCTTCAAATGATTGGAACTGGTCCGGGCGCAGACGCACCGTTGCCGAAACCTGGCACCCTGCAAAGTTTGCATTGAACGCATGGACGCTGCCTATCTCGACATTATTCCCAAGACAGAACATCATGAACCGGGACATGCTGGCCTTTGAAAAGGCTAACCCTTCTTCGCAGTGCATCCAGACGCGCCCTGCATAATCCTGTGGTTTGGCTTCTTGAGCCATAAAGCAAGCGCATGGACCGTCGGGCCAACCGCAAGGTGTTTTATCAGTCACGGGTTTATCCTTTCTTGTGTTTTGCGCCAATGTCGCCGGGCTAATCAGGATCGGCTAACCATGCCAATCAGTATGTCCCTAAACTCTGGCGGCGTGCCGATCCGTGGCCCGCTATCCTTGCCGCCGCCTTGAAACGCCAGTTCCCCGGCCCGCTTGCAGTATGCCAGGCCGTGTTTTTCAACCGCCCATGCGGGGAAGTTCGGCGCGCTATGGCCCCAGCGCAGATCGGGCAGGTCGCACCCGACAGCATAAAGTAATGTGGGCTTGCGGGCATAGTGACCGTATCGCCCCTGTTCAACACAGCATGTCCATCCCAGATCGTCAGCCTCAATCCATCCGCCACTTCGCTGTGGTGGGTATATGTCAAAGTGCGGCCATGCGTGACTGCCCCACGGATGCTCCAGAACCCCGCCATAGCGGCGCACCGCGTCCAGGGCAGCGGCAAAGCAGCCGTTGTCGTCACCCTTAAACTTGCGTTCGCCGGTGCGCTTGATCCACAACGGTTGGCCAGCCCACATCCGCCCCCACCTAGTACACGGTGGGTGCGCAATGACCCGGTGCGGCCCGGCATACAGGCGCGCGTCCCGGTCCTGATCCCAAGGATCAACATCGTCCAGCCCGTAATAGCTGCCGCCAGTCTGGACGTATAGGGCGGCAATCACCTGAGCAGCCCTTCCACAACGGCACCCACGCCGGTTTGCCACGCAAGCGCGACAATAGCCGCCCGATCATCAGGCCAGCCGCCACCGGCCAGCATGTGCGGCGCGCGGTGCCTGATAAACAGATAGGCGTCCAGCTTGTCGGCTAGGTGCAGCATCTTGGCATCGCGGGCGTCCAGACTGACGGCGGGCAGGTCCATTGCCGCGCGCGCCTCGCCCTCGATCCGGTCCAGTATCGCGGCAAGGTCAGGGTTGAGACGCTTGACCTCAGCCGACACGTCGCCCGTCGCCGCCTCGCCAATGTCATGCAAAACAGCCGCGCGATAGACCGCGTGCGCCGTCGGCCACAGGCACAACGCCAGCAGCGCCACCCGCCCGGTGTGCGCCGCGTTGGTGTCCCCCAGGTGGGCAGCGTCCGGGTTGTGATGAAACCGGGCCACGGCAAGCGACCGCCAGGCTGCGCGTATGTCGGTCACAGCAGCACCTCCTGTACGGGCGCGACCACGGCGGGCTTGGGTGTGAAAAAGTCCCCCTGCCGGTGTGCGTCGGTTATTCTGGAAACCGCAATATTGAAATAACTCTCATCTAGTTCGATCCCGATGAAGCTGCGGCCAAGGTTGACGCAGGCCACGCCGGTCGTGCCGCTGCCCATGAATGGGTCGAGGATGGTCTTGGCGTCGGGCAGAAAGCCGAGGCACCATTCCATTAGGGCAACGGGTTTCTGTGTGGGGTGGAATCGCTCATGGCGCTGCGCAAGTATTTTGTTATTTCCTAGCGTAAACTTTTTAGGCGTTGCGCCGCTAAGATTGGTCCATGCAAGTTCGCCATCTCCATATGTCGGCATCGTTTGGCACTTATCCCACCACAGCCATTTGCCCTGCGGAGGCAGCAAGTCTGCAAAATAATTACCACCCCAAATAATAGCTTCACAGCCAGACTCAATAATCATGCGAAATATTTGATCTTCAGGCCGCTGCAAATCCCAGATGTTTTCCGGGGTCCAAGACCTTTCTACAGGTTTTCCGCCCTTAAATGCAATGGCCCCCTTTTTCCCTTTGTCAGCGCCAATGCCATATGGGGGATCTGTCAGGATTGCCCAGCCTTCCGGGAATCCCACCATTGCTGCTTGTGATGGCTGCTGTGGCACGGCGAGCAAAGAACCTCCAGATTCTCCGTCACGTTGTTCGTGTGGCATCCGTCCACATGATGCACAATCAACTGGTCTGTCGTGCCGCACCTGTTGCAATGCGTCTTTTGCACCATCTGGCGATAAGCCGTGCATTTCGTCCCGTCGATGTAGCGCCCGTTTAGGCTCCCGGCCCTGCCCCGAGACTTCGACGGGATGCCCATTCGCGCAATGGCCTTCTGAAAGGCGGTCGGCGTCACCGCATAAAGCCGCGCCATCGCCGCCTGAGATTTCGTGCCGTTCTGGTAAAGCGCGACAATCTCCTGCCTGCGCGGTTCCCAAATTGTCATCGCATCTTGCTGGCGCGCGATGTTGCCGTTTTGCTGGTTTTCCATGTTGATGATTAAACACCACCGCATTGCGGTTGTCAACCGCGTCCACCTTCCCCAGGCCCGGCATCACGGCCAGACAGTCGCCTTGGATCAGCCTGCAATTCCCGATGGTGACATCGCGGATGATCGTCATATCAGCCACCACGCGATGGCCCCGAATAGCCCGGCCCAGACAATCAGGCTCAGGATCAGCACCCAGCCCAGCCAGCGCGGTGGCGCGTCGTCGTCGGTCATATCAGCGCCTCTGCACTTTCGGGCCTGCGGGGGCGCATTGCGGCGACAGCCCGCCCCCTTGACTGATCGCATGGCGCTTTGCCGCCAGCCGCCGCGAATTTCACACTGCACCCCGGCCCCAGACGTCCCGGCTTACACCGCCGACGGTGATCGCTTCGATGGCAATGCGCTGCGTTAGCGATGGCACCTTTTGCCCGTTGACAAAAACACCAACCCCTGACGATCCGAGGCCCATTTGGCGGCCCAGCCACGCGGCAGATCGGTCGTTTTGATCCAGCCATAACTTGATCGGCGTTACACTCATCCTGGTCTCCTATGCTGGTGCTACGCTACAGCGCGCCGTCCGGCACGTCAAGCGCGAATAACTTGCGCTACAGCGGACATGCCGCTTGACACCATGCGCCGGGCTGGTCTATGGTCATCCCAAGGCGAACGGATCGCCTAGGGAGAGACGACGTGACCTACGTTACCCGGTTTCTCTATGAACCGCCGGTCACACATTTTGTCGGCAACTATGCAGCCGACATCGCCGCCATGATGGCAGCCGAGTCCGCCGCGCAGGAATGGCGCGACAACCATGGACGATTCCACACAAGGGGAGACGATGATGCCGACGACACGTGACGAAGTGCAGACCATCACCGCGCGTCTTTACGCGCTTGGTGCTGGCATACTGGCCAAGACCGGCGAGATCGCGTGGTTCGGGCCGCTTTTGATCATCAAGGACGATCGATGCATGATCGCCCTGTATGGTTCCAGTGACCGCACCGACATGAGGCCGCTCCACACCGCCAAAGGCGAAACGCCAGACGAGGCGCTGGCCGATGCTGAGGCGTTCGTTGCTGCGATGCCCGATCTGGCGACCGCGCAACTCCAAGCCCATATGGAGGCGCTTGCGGCCTTGATCGACAAGGCCAACGCCGCAGGTATCGCCAACTCATACGTGACCCCGCTGGCCTTCGTCGTCAAAGCGATCAGCTCCAACCTGCTGCCCCGGCCAGCCGAGATGACCGCCGAGTGGGATTGAGAATGACTACCGCACCGCTGACCGCCCGGCAGATCATCGAGGCCCGCGTTGGCTACCGGCTGCCCGTCCTGCGCGAGATGACACCCGCCGACCGCAAGGCCGTGAAGCTGCTTGCCATTTATCTGGTGCTGGCCCGCGCCAAAGAGGTGCAGCCATGACCGCGCAGCGCAGGCCGAAGCCTACCACCATCACGCGGATCGGCGTGACCAATGCCATCTGGTCTTTAAGCGGCGCAACCTGGTTCGCGGCCAGGGCCGAGGGGTGCCACGCTGCAACGGGCCATTTCGGCGCGAACAACATCCCGAACGTCATACGTTGTGTGGGCGAGGCCGCCCATCACCTCGGCCTCATGCTGATCAGCCCGCGCAACAGCGAAGCCCGCGTGATCGACCTGGAGGCGGGACTGGCAGCCGCACTTGCCCGCGAGGATGCGCTGCGGGCGGCACTCAAAAGCCTTACGGAACACCCGGCATTCCATCCGGCATACATATCGAAAGACTTGTCGGATAAATTGGCCGCTGGCCGCGCCGCGCTGGCGGTGAATCCATGACCGTCGATTGCCCAGACTACGACGCCGGTTTAATCAACATAAACGGCGGAGGGAATGTAGAGTGGTGGCTGGACTATATCCGGGCAGAGATAGGCCGCGCCAACGATCATTGGCGTGATGAAATGGCAGCCGCCATTGCCCGCGATGCGGGGTTGCGGACGGCCCTATCCTTTTACGCCAACCCAGAGGTTTACAGGCCGCACCCGCACGGCCTTGCGTTTGACCGCCGAGATATTTCGTACGTCGCCATCGCCGCGCTGGCGGTGAAGCCATGACCCTGCCTCGCGATTATGACGCTTGGCGAATGGCTGGCCCGCATGACGGACCTGACCCGGTAATGGAGGATTGCCCGGCTTGCGACGGCGACGGCAACTTTGAGCGCGAAAACACGGTGGTCAAGTGCGGGCGATGCAACGGCACCGGCGAATGCGAGGCCGAAGCTGAGGAGCCAGACGGCGACTATGAATATGAACGGCGTCGCGATGCCGGATGGGAGAAGCCATGACCGAGACCGTAATACTGGGCAGACTGCCGCCCGAACCGTGGCAGGACGTAAAGGTCGAGATTTACGACCACAGCGGCGACGGCTTGCCTCCGGTACATCTTGCACCGCTGGATGCCGCGCTGTTTACGTGCGCCTACCTGCACCGCGAACTAGCAGCCGCCAACGCCCGCGAGGCGGCATTGGTCGATGCGTTTGCCAGATCGTCAGAGCGCGAGGCGGGGTTGCGTGAGGCGCTGGAATGGTATGCCGAACAAACCCGTCTTTGTCGTCTCGTGCACAGTGGTGGAGACACAGGCCGCAAGGCTTTGAACGATGATGGCGGCGATTGCGCCCGCGCCGCGCTGGCGGTGAAGCCATGACCGTCCACCAGTTCCCCAATCGCCAGCCTGCGCCCTCCCCGCGTGCTGGTGCCACCTGCCCCGGTGATCCTCCCTCGCCGGGGCGGGGCCTTGCGGACAGCGGCATGGTGGCCGCGCTGCAACGCATCACCCCGCCGCCGACGCAAGTTGACTGGACCCACTTCCTCAACGCACTGGAGAGCCAAATGCCCCGCCCGATGCCGCCTGATCTGCCTGACGACCACGATCCCCGGTTCCTGAAGGTCCGCACAGGTGGCAATCTGCACCTGTCTTGGTGGCAGCGCCAGGCCCCCGAATACCGCGCCCTGCTGGTTATGGTGGCCGCCGTGTGCGCTGCCGGGCTGGCCCTGATCGTCTGGCTGGTGTGGTCATGACCAACTACATGGACGGCGAGGTCCACGTCTGGACCGGCGGCGAATGTCCGGTGAATGAGGAGACCAAGGTCGAGGTCTGGTTGCGCAGTAAGGCTTTGTTGTCGGGGTCCGCCTACCGCTACGCATGGTATCATGACGAGGATTGCTGCAGCGACATCACCAAATTTAGGGTGATCCCGCCCGAGCCCGGTGATGCGCAATGACACCCGACGACAGAGGCAATCGGCAAAGATCAGAACGGCGCGGCCACATATACGAATTGTGGAGCCGCCGCCGATTTGCGAGCTGGATAAAAACAGCCGCCAACAAGCTGATGTGCCGCCGGGTGGAACGCCGGACGGCAAAGCACAAATTAAGGGATGGAGAGACGCCATGACCGACTACCTAGACGGCGAAGCCCACGAATGGAACGGGGGCGACTGTCCGGTGCCCTCAAGGCGCAGTGTCATTATCTGGTTGCGCAATGGCGAGATGCTGTCCGGGCTAGCTGGATATATCGAATGGCATCATGGTGGCGACGCCGACTTGCACGTATGCCGGTTTAAGGTGATCATAGCCCGCGAAACGATTGACTACCAGCGCGGGTTTGAAGCGGGCCGGAATGCAGCCATTGCAGAGGTTAGGGCCATGACCACGCCCGGTGACACGCCATGACTGAGCGGAAGTCGTGGGCCGAATGCGCTTCTGCGGGCATGACCAGAAAAGAAGCGGCGGCGCATCGTGGTGTTTGCGTGTCCACCGTCAACAGGGCCGCAAGGAGTCTGGGTCTTACTTTTGCCAAGGCGCAAAATACGTGGCCGACCGATCCTGAATACCGCGCCAGAAGATTTGCCGCGCTTAAGGCCGGCATGGCGCGGTCTGATCTCTTTCCGCTGTTAAAGCTGACGCTAAGTGAGCGTCACGATTATAACACCTTGACGCGTGCCGGGTATTCCCGCGATCAAGCTTTTCGATCAATCAATCGAGCCGACTTGATAAAAGGAACTAGCCGGTGAACACGGGGGAACCGTCGATGCCTGAGACATTTGGCCCATCTGTCTACCGCGACCGCGAGACAGGCGAATACCGCGCTCAGTGCATTGGCGGCGGGTGCTGGTGCTTTCTGCTTGTCGGGCAGACATGCACCGATGATCGCAAAGCCCCGCCGCGTCAGATCCCCGACGTGAAGGTGACGCCGGACTGGTGCCAATACCGCGCCAGCATGATCGAGGATGCGCGCGAAATGGACGACTTCCACGACATGGGCCTGGCCACCATGACCCGGCCGGACATGCTGGCCCAGGTTCGCGGATGGCCCAAGGATCAGCGGCCCAAGCCGCTTTCAACCGCCAAGGCGCACGATCTGCGCCAGGCAATCCGGGCGCATGAGATTGCAAAGAGGGAGCGCGATGCCGATCCGTCCTGAGAACAAAGCCTGCTATCCCGCCGACTGGCCCGCCATATCGCGGCGCGTGAGGGATGATGCCGGAAACCGCTGCGAACAATGCGGCGTTAAAAATGGCGTAATGATCTATCGCGGATCGCACGAAATGCGACCAGCGTGGCGATACCGATCCGACATGGTGTTCGAGTGCAGCCGGTGCGCCTTGGACGGATCAAAACTGCCCGGAACGACATGGTTCGACTTTGACGAGAGGATAGGCGGCGCTGTCAAGGTTATCCTGACAGTTGCCCACCTTGACCATCAGCCGGAAAACAATGCCCGAGAAAACCTGCGCGCTCTTTGCCAAAGATGTCACAACGCCTATGACGCGCCAATGCGCCGTCGTGGGATTGCCGAACGGGCCAAAGCCGCCTGCGCTGTCGGTGATATGCTGGAAGGACGCGACCATGACTGACATTCGCCCGCCCAACCATCTGCCGGGAATGCCAGCATGGGTGCTTGAGTATGAAGGCCACGATGGGCGATACGGCATCGTGCTCAACGGAGCGGCCCCGGATCAGATCATCAGGGACAACATCGCAGATCTGCCCGGGCTTGAACTTTCGGGTGAACATGGGGGAACCGTCGATGCCGAATGACCCGAGGATCCCGCCCACCAAGACAAGCGACCGCCTGCGCAGCCGGTCATTCCCCGGCATGGCGGCTGCGGCTGCGGACCAGTGGGGCGGGCGGCGTGAAGTTGCAAAGGACATGAATGATGACGGACAGGACCATGCGTGACAAGATCGCCGTTCTTTTGCAAGATAGCTATGAGAACGATCAGACGTTTGAGGACGCGGCTGACACATTGCTTGCCGCGCTGCCGGGGATGGTGCCGGAATTGGTGTGGGAACAGCCTCTTGGGGGATTTCATCGTGCCCCAACAATAGGCGGCAAGGTAGAAATTATGTGGGACACATCTCCCCATGATAAGGATCATTACGTCCTGTTTCCGGGAACAAAGCAGAGTCAAGTATTTATGACCCTTCCAGCCGCCAAAGCAGCAGCCAACGCCCACCACCAGGCCGCCGTGTGCAAGGCGATGGGGTGGACGCCATGACTGAACTTGAGGACGCTATGGCGCTGATCCAAGAGCCGCTTGGGGCAGAGTTTACGGCGATATGGGACGCCAATGTCGATAAGCTGTATGAATCATGACCCGCCACCACCGCAATGAACACCTCCGGCTATGGCGCGTCATCGCTGGACAGGTTCGCGCGACCATAAACGCGCATCCGACCTATTTCACAGATCAGGGGGCCAAACGTGCCGAGGACGCGATCACCAAGCGCGTCTTGGGCGAGTTGATGGCAACCCTGCAACGAGGTCCGCAGAAGGACGCCGGGGCAACCCGGCCATGGCTGTCGGGGAGAGACTAAATCCCCGACAGCACCGGGGGCGGCGACCTGTGAGGCCGCCCCCGAACTACCCCGCGGTCAGGCACCCGGGTCGGTGTTGTCAGCCCGCCCGGTTGCGCGTGAAGTACGCCGCCGCCAAGGCGATGGCGGCAGTGATCGCCTGGTCAACGATTGGGGAAAGCGCGTCCCCCACGCCAGGCCAGTAGGCATTCACCCCGGCGATGATTGCGATGGTGATCGCCGAAGCGATGGCAGCCGCGTTCCACTTGCGGGTTGGGGCGATGGATGGTTGGTCGATCAGATATGTCATGGTCAGTCTCCTGTGTTTGCGGGATCATATGTCATGGCGAAGATTTCGGGCTTGCAGGGATATATCTCTCCTTTGACACCACGAATGATCCAGTCGCCGAATGAAACAAGGTGGACACCCTCCAGCGTCCAGATAGCCAACTCATTCGCGACGTTCGGCAACGCACGGGAAGCCGGAAAGATTCCACCAACCTCGCCATATCCAACCTGAAAAGCCTGATTCAGCCACTCAGGCCACTCTCGATTGTAATCACGCCGTTCCGGCGTCATCTGGAATGCCTGAATAACTACAGGCTTTTTACGAAAATCATACATTGCGTTCTCCTACATTGTGACGTGTTTGACAGCCCACATGACCGCCTGCTCTGCATTTGTCACCGCCAGCGCAAGTTCGCGGCTTTTGCCGATCTCATTGCATTTGGCAATGAACGCGGCACCGATGTCCTTCAATGCCAGCATCTGCGCTTTTTCGTCGTCAGACAGGACGCGATAGGTGTGCCTCACAGCATTGTTTGCGGTTCGGTCGTCGGAAGTGCTGTCGATGTTGCTCATTGCGATCTCCTCAGATGTTCGGCGGCAAGTTGGCCGCGACAGGGGTTGCCAGAAGGGCCAGAACAGCGATCAACCGCGCAGCCATTTGTCCACCTCGAAACCGGGGCAGGCTTTGTTCGCGTATTGCGAGTGCCCGCTGATTGTCTGGATATTGGCGCGGCCTTGGATTTCGCGGATCAACCGCCGCAGTGCCGCGTCCTGCTCCGGCGTGAAGTTTTCCGCGAAAGGGTCAGAGGTCGCCGATCCGTGCCCGCCGATCAGGCAGACGCCCAGAGTGCCGGTATTACGCCCCTTCACATGCGACCCGACTATGCTTTCCATTCGGCCAGCCATCACTTTGCCGTCGCGGTCGATCAGCCAGTGATAGCCGATGTCGCTGAAGCCACGCGCCAGATGCCAGCGGCGAATTTCGGCGCGCTTGGTGGCAAGTGTAATGTTTGCATACCACTCGGGCCTGGTGGCGGCGCAGTGGATAACAATCTCGCGCACCTCGGCACGGCCTTGAAACAGCCTCACGCCGGGCACGGGCGCAACGGGGCGGGCCTTGCCGCCCGCTGCCAGCCATGCTTGCCCAGCCGCCGCTGTGCGTGGCCCAAACATGCCATCGGCGGCACCGGGATCGTGACCAAGGCCAGCCAGCCCGCGCTGGATCAGTGCGACGTTGGGATTGCTCATGGTTATGTCCCCACAAATTCTGCGTATCGCGCGTTAAGGATCAAGATCGTAGATGCAAGTTTGTCCCTAGTGCCGTCAGCACCACACCAGTTGGTCAGAAGCGCGCCATCCGATGAGACAGCGCCATAAACGACTGCCCGCAGATCGCCGGATTGTGCCCGGCCAAGAAGGTCCGACAGAACCCCGACAAGATCTGGGTCTGGAACGCCCGGCGGAATGCAGTCCTTGAATGCAAAAACGTTGTCACTTGCCATTGCCTGCTCCTGACTGTTCTATCACCATCGACCGCGTGATGTCGTGCAGCAGATGCACGAATGCGCTGGCCGGGATAACCGCCGCTTCGATGCCGCCGCGATAGACGGTCAGCCGCCCGTCCGTTGTAGACCATGTGACAACATCGGTCATTGTCCGCATTTCATTTGCATCACAAACCCATGCGGCCCGTCTTGGCGCATGTTTGCTATCCGCCGTGCGTTTGCTTTGGCGATGAACGGGGCCGCCAAGGTTTTCGCCTCCCTGAGTTCAATCGCAATTTTCCGAAGCTCTGCCCGATGAAGCCTGTCGGCCTCGCGATCAGCCCACATAGCTGCCAGAAAGTCCATCATGCGTCGCTCCCGAATGTGGTCGTTGTGACGGTTCGCAGGGGCAGCATACCATAAAGCCGGGGGAACCGGAACGATGTTGCGCTGTTTTCCATGTGCTTCGCCTTGCCGATAAAACTCATGGCCGCATCTCCTCCAATAGCGCCGCGATCCGGTTAAGTGTGACCGTCATGTTGATCAGCCTTTCATCGACGCGCCCGGCAGTCAGTTCCAAGCTGCGAATGCGCATCTCGCTGATTGTTTCATTTTCCCGGGCATCGCCGATGGTCGCCTCGATCTGCGCTACCCGCTGAGTTGTGGCAGACGCCCACCACACCATTGCTGCAGTCTGGATTACGATGGTGAGGATCAGGACGAGGGGCACCCGCCTGTCAAAGTGCCACGGCTCGAGATTACTCATCCGAATGCTCCTGCCGCGATTACGGTAAAGGCCGTCGCGCCCCCGCCGAACGGCGTGATGCTGCCGCCGGAATGATTGGCAATCTTGACCGTCGCCACGCCAAGGGCGGAAACATGGGCCGACATGCTCAGGCCCGTGTCCAGCGCATCCGCAGCGCCCAGCGTGACTGGCGCGCCGACCACGGCCCCCACGACATTCATGGTGCGCGTGGCCGCCGCTCCTGCGGCGATAGCTGTCCATGTAAGGTTTGACGCGCCATAGCCCGCCACAGCCCCGCGCTTCATCGCTCCAGACACGACAGGCCCGGTGAAAGTCCCACTGAACGCCTGCCGCCCCCGGAACTCACCCGACACGTCCGCCCCGGTTAAGATGCACCCGGTTGCGCCTGATCCGGCCCCGTGAAAATCGCCCCCGTCGATGATGACGTTGGTCCAAGGTCCCGCGATGTCGATGGCTTGCGGCGCGAATGCAGTAGCCCCGGCGTTGCGGGTCACGAAGTTTCGGATCGCCACATTGGCGCCCGGCTTGGCTGGGTCCGCGGCCAACGAAATGCCGTCAGCGGTAAACCCCTCGGCAAACAAATCGGTAATGTGTATTTCGCGCGGTCCAGTCGATCCGACAAACAGCCCTGGGTTTGTGAAATCGGGGCCAATTATATCTATAACCCCGTCCAATCGGAACGCAAACCTCCCTCCGCTTACCCTGTCGTTGCTGGAATAGACTTCCTCACAGATGTCGCTGATGCCGATGCCGACGCCGATATCCGCGTTCGGCAACAACTGGATATTGTTGAACTCGCTGTAGAACTTGCGACACCCGGCCTCGATCCCTGCGTTGCAGTTGGCGATCTCGCTCTGGCAGACGGTCCAATCCTCCGCATTGGTGTGCGCCGACACGCCATAATTCCAGGTGCCCTGCACGGAAGCCTTGCGCACATGCACCCTTCGGGTCACGCCCGGCGCGAGGCTGCTTTCGGTCTGGACGATACCGTGTTTGCCGTTGATCCCGCCGCAATGATCTACCAAGGCATCTTGGCAGGCATTAACCAGCGCCAGCCCGTACTGGTTCGCCAAGCGCGCGTTTTGCTCGTCAAACCGCCAGCGCATCCGACTGACAGACAGGTCGGGACACGAATAAAGGTAGTTGCCGTTGTCGAGCCAGTCAGCCTCTACATCCTCGATCACCAGCCCGTCCGACCAGATGTAATGCAGGCCGCGATCGCCGACCGTGTCAGTCGTGAATTGACCGGGGCCGCGCAGGGTCAGGTTGCGCAGCGACCCCTTGTGCATTGCCAGCTTCTGCACCCGCGCCACATCGGCAGTTGCATAGCTGTCAAACAAGGGCGGCTCGACCGTGAACCGATCGGCGGCGACCGTAGTGACCGTGGTGATCTCGCCCTGCTCTTCCGCCCCAACCGTGCCGCCCGCGATGAAAAGTTTGTTCGACGTGATGGTTATGCGATCCCCCCGCACCAGACCAAGGGTGCCCATGCCCGGCGCACCGACCTCAATCTCAGTGGCCCCGCGCGCGACGTTGGCCGTCAGGTTGACGGCAGTCCCCGCCGTGCCATCCGCCCGCAACAGATAGCGCGGGCTGCCGGAATTGCCGATGGCGCTCATGTCCAACGCCGCGCCGTCATCGCCCTCGATCTTGACCCCGGAGGGGTGAACCAGCATGCCCGACACCGCCGATGCCGTGCGGCTGGTGATGCGATAGTTCTGGCTCGACGCCCCGAACGGCACGTTGAACAGGAACGTCCGGCCCACGGCGGCGTTCAGCCCGGCCTGCAACCGCGCCAGTTTGACATCCGTGTCGATGTCGCCGCTGTAGTAATCGCTGGCCAATTCGCACCAGCGGTTGCGCAGCAACATGGGCGACATGAGTTGTGTCATTTAATTCGGCCCCCTATGCCATATCAGACCAGCGGCCTATCGCTGATGCTCGGACGGTAGTTGTTCCCGCTATCGTGACAGCGGCGACAAGCTGGAATGTCACCGCCGTGGCGCTAAGTGCACTCACCCGGAAGCCGATCACGTCCGCATTGTCAGCACTGAACGCGACAGCAGGCAAAGTCCCGGCAAAGAACGCCGTCGGGAAGGTCCATGTAATATCGGGGCTGCGAAACAGCGAAGTCCCGTAGGCCGTGCTGACGTTCGCCGTGGTCTGGTCGGTCCGGGTGCAGACCGCCCGCCCCGATGCCCGGCGCTCGAAAAAGCCGTTTGCACTATTTCCAAGCTGCAACGCGGCGCCGGTCGGCACCCCTGCGGCTTGTGATACCGTGCCGAGCAAAGAACTTTGGCCGTAAATGCGCGACCACGGCATCCATGCCGATGTTGTGTTGTTATACGGTCGAGAATGGAGGGTTCCCGCGAGCGCGCCATCCCCAACGGGAATGTAAATTTGCGTGATATTGGTGGAGTTATATCGCATCACCAGCATGTAGCCAAATGCCGATGCGGTGGCGGGCATTACCCCAGACGGCGAGCCCGTCACGCGATATTGACCCACCGGGGTATTGATATCGTCAACATTAGCAAGGATTGGCGCATTGCCAATAGCACCCAAGTTAAAGTCGCCGACCTTCGTCAGCCGCCCCGTCGTCGTGTCGATGGAGGTTTGCGTTACCGCCGTGCCGGTTATGTTTTGGTTCACCACCATCGCGGTGGAGTTTAGAAAATCCGTCATTAGTTGTGACATGTGTCCGCCCCTTTCAAACTTGTCGCCATGCTATGAAACCGCCAGGTTGACGGTATGCTTGCCCAACTGCCACAGCAGGGCTTGCCGCCGCCGCCGCCGTGTCGTTGGCAAAAGGACCGGGAAAGGTAACGAAAAACGCACCACTGGCCGCATTAGAGTAGGCGGCAATAGTAGTCCCGTCATTTCGCATGATCTGCACATCGCCATTAATTTTGACGGACATAGCATCAACCAACGTGCCTGCTACATTCGACCGCTGGAATACCGTATCAACAAAACCTATTGACCCGTTGCCTCGATACAAAGTGCGCGCGGCCACCATCGCGGGGTTAGACGTATCGTTGGTTTCGACAGTTATGCCGCCTATAGATTCGCCATCCGACACTGCCGTATCAGTGTTTCGCAGCATCACGCCGTCGCCAGCAGCAGACCCGTGCCGCACGATCAACGTATTGCCAGTGGCTTCTGTCAGTTGATTGTAGCCGACAAACTCATTTCGCCGTGTCGTGCCATCCATCACCGCGCCGCTTGTCAGATCAATTAGATAGATCGGATGGGCTGACAAACCTGTGACAATGCCGGACGATCCGGCGATGGAATACTCGATCCGACCATTGCCCTCACAAATGAAGTTCGCTGCTGTGCCGGAAAAGATCGTCGCACCTGTAGGCAACAAAAGCCGCAGCAATCCGCGAACGATGATTTGCGTTCCCGTCGCAGTGTCTAGCGCAGTCAAAGCCGCACCAGTCCAAAGACGAGCGTCGATTTCAAGAAAGCCGTCGATCACTACGCGTGGATTTGCAAACGCCATGCTAGAATATATGTTGTTGCCCGCCACCTCGATCAGCCGCGTTCCAATATCCGGGACATGCGCGCCGTCCACGACAATCCTGTGCGTCCCGCTAATGTGCAGGGTTCCGCCGCTGTTGTAGATCACACATTGCGATTGAGTTCGATAGCGCCCGGTGCCGCCAAGCTGCACCGTCGCCGCGCGCACGTCGATACAGCGCCCGGTCACGGTCATATCTGGGCTGTCGATCAAGCCCGATGTGAAATCAAGAAGCCTCTTGCCGTTGTTGTAGAAATCTTCATCAGGGTCGCCACTGTCGTACTCGGTGAAGTAAAGGATGCCATGCTGGCAGTTTCGGATCATTGGGTTAACTATATTTACGTTTCGCCCCCGAATGGCAAAAGCGTCATCGGCCACCCCGTCAGCAAAATTGCCAGAAAAGGTGAGGTTCTCCGCGTCTTGGTGTGTGGTCCAAGCGGCGGCAACACCCCCGCTCGAGATACCTCCCACGATCTGCGCGCCAGCGGTTCGCCCGAACGTCAAGATTTTATGGGCGTCAAAACCGGCCACCGTATAGGAGGTGCTTGACTTGCTTGTGGTGTAGGAATGCCGAACGCGATGGCTGTTCAGGCCAATAACCCGCGTATTCCACCCACCATCTGCCACGCCATAGCCTAGCTGCGGATTGTTATCTTCAAGGTTTGACGGTGCAAATGTGTCGACCGTGAAGCCGTATGTTCCCCAGACGCGAACACCAGAACCATAGCCGCGTGTAACCGCACCACCGACACAGCGGCCCCCGACATAGGCCCAGAACGTAACGGCGGCTTTATTCCATCCGGCAGGCCCTTGCCCTTCGGTGTAAGCCATTTGCGGCAAGGCAACATCGCATCGCGCATCCATATCGGGCAGGGCGATACGTGTGTCCATCGCAGTCGTGTAGGACGCAATCATGGCCTCGTCGCCAGCCGTCGACACAGGCGAGCCGCCAAGGATCTGAACCAACGGGCGTTCCAGAACAAGGCTGGTCGTGGTTGACCCAAAGCCAAGGCGGAAAGCCTCGCCCGTGCGGTATTGTTGAGACTCAGACCCGTTGTCCCGGTCGCCCAGATCGCGAGCGCGGGATGAAATCCAAACTACCTGCCCCGCTTTGGGGGCGAAAGGCAACGTGGCGACTGCCAGCACCAGCGGAGTGGCCACCGGGTTATAATCAGCGGTCAGCGCAAACGGCCCGACAGCCGGGGCGCGAAAGACAAACGCCTCAACATCTGCGGAAATTGTCACTTTGGACATGGACAGGTCGAGATTTATTGAGCCTGTATAATCAAGTGTCGTTTCAATATCATATGTAACGCCTTGCTGCCCTACTACTTTGCGGCCAGCAGCATAAGTTACTGCTGCCAGAATTGCCGGGGTGGCATTGGTTGTCCCGTTGGTCGGCGCATTGAAGTGTCCAAGCGACACATTTGTATTATCTGGTACGACGAACCCAGGAAGGTCTGTCAATGCGGTGCTTATATTGTCAAAGAAATATGACAATCCACCGGCTGTAATAGTGCTTCCTACAGCCGGGGAATTGCTGGCGCGCCACGTTACCAATGCTGCTCTAGTCGCATAGTCGTTGGCTAAAGCCCCATCAGCCACATTCAGAAGCGTCCGCACTTGCGTCGCCGTCAAGTCTTCGGGAATACCTGTGCCTGCGGTTGTGCGGCCCCGGATAGTCGCGGTCGCTACGTTCTCCAGCTTGGCCTTAGTGATCGCCCCATCTGCAACCCGTGCGATAGGCAGGGTACCTGTCGCTAAATCCGTAGCCGATCCGCTCGTTGCCACCGACGCAAGACCTGTGATCGTGCCAACAGCCTGAGTGCCTGTGTGGTTGCCACGCGCCCGGTCTGCATCGTGAAAGTGCAAAGCAGTGGTCGCGCCATCGTCTAGCGTGTTCAGATTTCCCGCCGTGATGGTTACATCAGTTGCACCAGCCGCCAGCAAATGAGTGTGGGCGGTAGGGGCGTCCCCGACATAAAGGATATTTCCGTCCGTAACGGCGGTATCGAATTGCGCTTTGGTTCCGGTGATCCCAACAATGGTTGTTTGGTTGCCCGTGTTGGTGCCCGTGATCGCGTCCAGCTTGGTCTTGTCTGCGCCGGTCATAAAACCAGCCCCGCCTGCTGCAACGGCGTTAGCGTGAAGGGTGCCCCCCGCTCTTGTGCCGTGGGCGGTATCGTTGAAACGTGCTGCTGGTAAAATGCCCGTGGTCAGATCGGTGGCGCTTGCAGACGTGGCGACAGTGGCAAGACCTGTGATTGTGCCAACAGCCTGCGTTCCGGTATGTGTCGCTCGATCCCGTAGCGAAGCGTCAGATGCGTTGGCAGTGGCCCCATCCGCGACGTTCAACAGGGTGCGAGTTTGTGCGGCGGTCAAGTCTTCGGGAATACCCGTTGCAGCCGTAACCCGGCCCCGGATGGTCGAGGTCGCTACGTTCTCCAGCTTGGCCTTAGTGATCGCCCCATCTGCAACCCGTGCGATAGGCAGGGTGCCCGTGGTCAGATCGGTGGCGCTGCCGCTGGTGGCGACCGACGCAAGACCCGTGATCGTGCCTGCCGCTTGGGTGCCGGTATGTGTCGCCCGATCTCGCAAAGCGGCGTCAGCGGCGTTGGCAGTTGCCCCGTCAGCCACATTCAACAGGGTGCGAGTTTGTGCGGCGGTCAGGGCCTCTTGCACGCCCGTCGCTGCCGTCACGCGCCCCATGACGCGGGCGGTCGCCACATCGGCCTGCTTGGCCAGCGTCACGGCCCCGTCTGCAACCCGTGCAATGGGCAACGTGCCCGTGGTCAGATCGGTGGCTGACCCGCTGGTGGCTACCGCCGCCAGCCCAGTAATGGTGCCAACCGCTTGAGTGCCTGTGTGAGCGGATCGTGCAAGAACTGCTGCTATAGCAGACCCACCATCTTTCAGCAGCTTACCTGTAGTGCCATCATAGACAGCAATGCGGTCATTAACTGCCGACGCCGGCCCTAGAACATCGCCGCTGCCTGGGCCGCCGGGGCCGACTGGTCCTGTCGCACCAATAAGTGAGAGCACGTCCCACCGTGTCGCCCAATCAGCGCCGTCGTTTGGGGCGGTTAAGGCTGCCGATGTGTGGGCCGTGTTGACGACGAAGGATGATCCATTTCGCTGAACCGCATCCCGCAGGACGTAGGCCGTTGCTGTCACCCATGTTCCGCGCCATGTGATTTTAGCCACTTCTGCGGCTGTTGCGGACGCAGCAGCGGAGGTTGCGCTCGTTCCGGCAGCAGTTGCTGATGCAGCAGAAGCCGTGGCCGAGGTTGAAGCATTGCCAGCTTGAGTGGTGGATGTGGCAGCATTAGTTACAGCCGTGGTTGCAGACGCGCTGGCCCCCGTTGCCGAACTTGAAGCAGCAGTTGCGCTGTTACTAGCGTTTGTAGCCGATGTGGCAGCAGCAGATTGTGAAGCCGTCGCGGCGGTGCTTGATGCAGCAGCACCTGTGGCCGATGCAGCCGAAGCAGTTTGTGATGCAGTCGCGGCGTTACTCGATGCCAAAGCACCTGTGGCCGATGTGGCAGAAATAATTTCTGATGCTGCCGCTGCATTGCTCGATGCTAGAGAACTTGCAGCCGATACGGCAGCAGCAGCTTCTGATGCCAAAGCACTTTCAGCCGACGCGGCACAGGATGATGCAGCCAGATTAAGCGTCCGCGCAAACCGAACATGAATGCTTTGCCCAACCTGCGGAACATTGCCGAATGCGGGAACATTGAACCGGAGCCCGAGGCTGGTTGGCCCCACCATTTCCTGCGTTACATAATGCGTTGTCGGCAACTGGTTCAGGCCATCGACCGACACCTCCAGCCATGTCAGATTGGCCGGGGCGCGGATCAGCGAATAGGCAGTCAAGCGCCCGTCCGCTGGAATGATGTAGCTGTCGTAGTCCGACAGATAAGCACTGCCATCGTCATTGTAGAATGACTGGTTAAGCGCCGAATAGACCAGCTGCCCCTTGCGATCCTGCACCAGCATGGAAAACAGCCCGGTCGTGTATGCCACGCCGGGCGAACCGTTCAGCGCCAGATAACCAGCAAGCGTCCGGATCGGTTGCGTTGCAGGAATTAGTTGCGCAGCGTCCCAAAATACCGCCTTTGGTGCCGTTATGGGGTTTTGCCCCGGAAGCCCGATATATACAAAGCCATTCTCAAGCGGTTCCCCTTTCAGGTCGGTGAAAACCGGATACTGCGGCTCGATTGCGCTGCCATTCATCTTTGCACCTGAAATAGTTGGGCAACCCGATATGGGTCATATGTTTCTGCGATGTTGGACGGAGTTCCGCGCGCAACGGAACCGAACCGCCCCGCCATGTCGGCCCATGTGACTTGCGGCTGTTCAGGTAGTGGCATGGTCGGGGCGGGTGGCGCAATGGTATCGCCCCCCCCCGTCATACCCATGCTGCCCATGATGTTAGTCAGGTAGCCTTGCGTTGCGGCTGGCAGCGCCGCCACGTCCCCAGACCATCCGTCAGCGTTGCCCGGCCCCCAGTTATAGGCGGCCAAAGCGCGCGCCACGTCGCCGTCATAGCGTTGCAGCATGGCCCCAAGGTATTGTTCGCCGAATGCCTGATTGGCCGCCGGGTCAAACCGCGCATCCCAATTCATCGGAGCAACACCGAAGCCTGGATCGCTGGCAGTCGATTGCAGTATCTGCATCAATCCAGCCGCGCCGGACCCGGCATTGACTGCTGCCGGATTGCCGCCGCTTTCCTGCTGAATGACCGCCGCCACCAGCCGCGCGAACTCAGGCGTGCCCGGCATGACCCGCGCGTCGGTCCCGCCCATCATTACATCCGACCCACCGCCGCCCGTCATCGGGATACCACCTGTAAAGGCCGGACCTGACTGCCCATAGGCCTCCCGCAGCCAGTCCGGGGCATTGGCCCCGCGCCCGTCAGCGCCCCATATGCCAGCGTTGCCGAAGCCCAAGTGCAGTCTGCCGTCTCCCATGTAGTCATCGCCAGCGCCGATGCCCGTAATGCCCCCGGCCCGGGCGCGCTGGACGATCTGTTGCAGGATCGGCAGGTGTTGCGGATTGTGCCAGGACAGCCGATCGTTGCCCATGTAAAAGTCTGCATCGACCGCATTGCCGTGGTTATGCCGGGTTGACCCGGTTCCCTCGCCCGGACGGTTGGATTCCTGCCCGCCGGATATGACATCCATGCGGATGCCCATGTCACCGAGAAACCCCATTGCCGCGATAAGCTGCGGCGACAGCGGATCATTGCGAACCGCGCCTTGGTTGGAATAGGTCATCCATGACGGGATAGGCTCCATCAGTTGCCCCCCATAATCATGCGGATGCGTTCCTGCGCCGCTGCCGCCGCCTGTGCCGCCAAGGTATTCGCCGTTCCTGTGATGCCAGGCACCAGCGGCGCAGCGCCGCCAGCCGGAGGGATAGGCGCAGAACCGGCCATCATTCCCAGCAACCTTTCGCCAGACCGCTGCACCCCACGTTCGGCCAAACCTTTGGCCCCAAGTCCAACCGCCATAAGCGGCAGCGTGGCACCGCCGGTCGCAACGCCACCCAAGGCGTGCAGCATTGCCATCAAACCATTGCCAGTTGGGGACAACTTGCCGACCAGCCGCAATAGACCCTGCCCGCCGCCGGATGCCTGTCTGACAAATTGGCGCATGACCGCCTGTTCATCTGCCGAGAAAAACCGAATTTGCTGCTGGCTTCCGAGAATGCGGCTCACCGCTTGCAAATATCGGTTAAGGACATTTCCCCCGGAACCTGTTGCTGCTGCGCTATCGACGGCCCGCTCGAACGCGTCTTCGATCAGTTGCGTCTTTGCAAATCGTGCATTGGCAGCGCGCGCCGCGCCCATCAAGGCACTTGACCCAGCATGAGTATCGACAAGCCGATCTATGGCAGAAATGGCGTCGAGAAGTCGCGGCTGATCACGCGCCGAAGAATACCGCTGCCATATGTTTTGGCGAATGCTGTCCAACTGCGGCAACGTCGTGGTTTGACCTTCGCGGTTTTGCAAAATGCGCAGAACAGCCCGCGATGCGTCGTCTACGTCATCAACATAATTGGTTGCGTCGAAGGCGTCCCTGACCGCCAACGATAGAGCAGTCAGTTCATCACCCGAAAAGGCTTCGCCCGCATCGTCGACCGCTTGATAGGCCGCTGTTTTGAGCGCCCGCAACGTGTCAGTGTCGGGCCTCGCCGTCGTCATCTGAAACAGGCTTCGCACCCGTTCCGGCAGGCCCGCCACAGCCCTTGTTACGCTTGGCATGGCCGCGCCCATTACCGCAGAAAGGGCCGCAGTTCCGGCAGCATTTGTTGCCCGTTCCGTAAACCCGCCTTCTCCGTCTAGAAAGCCATAAACCCCACCTACCCCAGCGCCGACCAAGGCCGACCGAAGCGCCTGTCCCGCTGCCGTTCCTGCCGCGCCAATGAACTTTGCCGCGCCGCCCATCGGGACAGCGATAGCCCCGCCAATCTGACCGGCGATCTGTGCAGCGGGGTCGCGGTTAAAATCAGCGTCAAGGGTTGCCCTGACCTGTTCCCGCGTGAAGGCCCCTTGTGCTTGACCTCCAACCAGGGCCGCAACGCCGCCGATCACCTCGTCTCCAGAGCCAAACCCAAGCC
>Ga0163155_10001625_pt1 | contig 26846 bp, 21 predicted proteins | sample OliLakLV19SP4G1_FD_148611 | JGI IMG/M metagenome (GOLD analysis project Ga0163155, IMG submission 148611) | Freshwater microbial mat bacterial communities from Lake Vanda, McMurdo Dry Valleys, Antarctica - Oligotrophic Lake LV.19.SP4.G1 | ecosystem: Environmental > Aquatic > Freshwater > Lake >... | reverse complement strand
ATCGAGCACTTCGTTCTGGATTTCGCCAGCGATGAAGCGGCGGCGGCTGATGAATTCGCGGCGTTCAAAAGTGTCCGTCTGCGTGCCATTGACTTGCAGGCTGAAGACGGGATCGAAAATGGACTTGGCTTTGATGACCGAGTGGCGGCTGCGTTCGTATGCTTTTTCGGAAAAACGGATGTTCAAATTCTTATCGAGGGCTCGCTGCAGCGCCTGGTAATACGATGTTTCAACAAGCGTCTTGCCTTTGAAATAGGCCAGTGCGCCCTGCGGGTTTTCCGCGGAGAAGCCGCCTTTGACGATGTCGAAGGGGCCTTTTTCATTGAAGGGCGGAGGTTTGGGCGCTGCTTCGCCGGGTTTGTCGGCGACGTTGAACGCCTCCTCTGGAGTGCCATCGGCTCTGAACGTGGCGTTGGTCGCTTTGTCGACGTGTCCCAGAACGGATTCCTGGCCGGCGCGTTGATCGAACATCGTGTTGGGGTTGCGGTCGCGGTAGGCGCGTTCGTCAACCTTTTTCTTTATGGTAGCGGAAACATCGCCTGGCGCGGCGGGCTTGCGGCCTTGGCGCGGTGTCTCTGTGGATTCCACAACATCGGGGCTGACGAAAATGGCTTCTTCGGTGGCGACAGCAGCACTAGGTGTGGCGGCGGTCCGATTCGAGCGGGCGCCTTCGGCGGTCGGCGCAGCGCCTTCCGACGCAGCCGGCGCAACGAACTCCACGGCATTGCTTGGCGCCGTTTCGACAGACTCTTCAGCAGAAAGGGGTGCAATGCTTAAGACTGCAAGCATTACTGCCGCAATCCATGGAACATTCTCTCTCATCGCCATCAATACCCCTAACGATTCGAATGCTTTACTCAACAGTTCTTCTACACAGCGACAGCAGCACTATAAATGCGGCTCCGCGTCAGCTCGGCTGACGGTCGTTCCAGTGCCCAATCACAGAATTAGTAACTAAGGTAAGGTGAGCCCAGGGCGTTGTCAATTCGAAAATATAGTGTTTTATTAGCACACGCTTTAGGATCAAAAAGTAATTAAGAAAGTCTACTTTGCCCCAAGTGCATGATGGCATTTGCACACGTGATTACAAAATCTTGAGATGAAATCCGCCATCCACGTCAAACACTTGGCCCGTGGAGTACGGGAAATCACCACGTAGGATCGAAGCCACGCACCGTCCCACGTCTTCCGGCTGCCCCCACCTTTTTATGGGAGCCAGACCCGCCGCGATCAACGCGTCATACTTGACTTTGACGGTGCCTGTCATATCGGTGGCAATGACCCCCGGACGCACTTCGTAGACATTGATCTTTTCATCGGCCAGCCGCGCCGCGAAAAGTTTAGTCATCATGCCCATACCGGCCTTGCTGAGGCAGTAATCCCCGCGGTTGAGCGACGGGGCGTAGGCACTGATCGAACCGATGTTGACGATAAAACCGCGCGCCAGAGTGCCGGCCTTGATCTGGTCGATCATGGCACGAGCTCCGAGTTGGGTCAAAAAGTAGGGGCCTTTCAAGTTGATCGTCATGACACGCTCGTAGCTGCTTTCACTGTTTTCGAGCAAGTCTTCGCGGACCTCGGGAGCCACCCCGGCATTATTCACGAGTGCATCCAGGCGCCCGAAGTGTTTCAGCATATGGCCGATGAGATGGTGGCGCTGGGCGTTGTCGCTGATATCGCCCTGCACCGGTTCCCCCTCTCCCCCGGCCTCCTTAACCAGGTCCACGGTTTTCAACGCGGCCGCTACATTCGACGTGTAATTGACACCCACGCGCCATCCGAGCGTCGCCATGGCTACACAGATGCCCCGGCCAATTCCGCGCGAACCTCCGGTAACTAAAACGCAGGGTTTGGGATCGTCCATGAGTCCTCCCTAATACAGGCGCTTCAGGCAGGTGTTGCTCCGGCCTTTAGTTCACGTATAATTCCTGTGCAGCAGAACGCTCTTCGCGACTCGTGTCCCGAGCGTTGTAACCCGAACATTCGAATTCCTAAATCTAAAATTCAAGATGCGCATTCCTTTTGATTTGATCGCCGCGATTCTATGCATCGAAGGCTTGGCCGATTTTCTGGCTCAGACTCAACTCGCCCAACCGGAAGGTTCGCCCGTGACCTTGGCCGGGATGGCCGCCGTGTGGGCGGGATTTATTCTGATCTGCTGGCTGCTGGGCGAATGGGTCATTCGGGACACCGAGTGGCGTTCGCGGTTCGGTATGTACTTGTCCGGTTTCGCGACGAAGCGGCATCCGTCCGTAACATTGGGATGGGCCACGAATGCGTCACAGGTTATCAGCGTTCTCCTGTTTGCGGCGGCGCTCTGGTATTTGCAATGGCCGGCCGTCGTCAAGCAATGGCCGACGTGGTTCGGGTTGCCTGAAGACGCGCAATGGGGCAACCTTTATTTGTCTCAGAGTGCGCTGATAGCGCTACCCCTCTCGATAGGCCCTTTCGTGGCGGGCATGGCCGCCGGATGGTTGCCGCGCCGGCGCTTGATCTCACTCTTGCGCGGGGAAAAAATTCCTCTTGCGGCGTTCTTGCTTGATGAGGCGCGTATGGCCTGGGTGCCTCTTATAATGAGCGGCGTGCAAGCTGTGATTCGCGATCTCAGTGGTATTTTACCAGAACATTATACGGCGTGGGCGGCGCAACCGGGCATAGCCATCCTGCTGATGCTTTTCGGCGCGGTATTCACCTCGGTATTTGTCATTCCCAAACTGGTCGTGTGGCTCTTTCGATGCGAACACATTCCCGAAGGCGAACTGAAGCAGCGCCTGGAGGCGCTTCTGGCGCGATCGGGCGTGAAGACGCGCCATATCCTGACGTGGGGACCCGCCAGCGGACATATGATCAACGCGTGTGTCATGGGAATTCTGCCGCGATACCGATATGTGCTGATTGGGCCGGCGTTGGTTGAGCGCATCAGCCTGGAGGAGACCGAGGCGGTGCTGGCGCATGAGCTGGGGCATGCGCGCTATGGCCATCTCACGCTGCTCTTTGTTGTTCTGCTGGCGTTGTCGGAACTGGTCATGATGTTGCTGCTGACTTTGCCGGATGAAGGGCCGATAAGTTTGATTTTGAAGATGGGTGCGCTTGCAGGATTTGTGTTTGTTTATATCCGGATTTTTTTCGGCGCGGTGCTGCGTCAATGTGAATACGAAGCGGATCTGGCGAGCGCGGAGATGATGGGCTCGCCCCTGCCGCTGGTGTCGGCGCTGGAGAAGCTCGGGGACAGCGCCGGGCATTCGCCAACAGAGTGGACGTGGCATCACGGTTCCATCGCGCAGCGTGTGGCCTCCGTGCTGAGACTCAGCCGCGACCCGCTGAACAGTTATTATTTCCACCGCCGGCAGCGCCGATTCCGCATTGCTTTCACGCTGACGACACTGGCCATCATCGGCGCCGAGATTTTTTCAAAGCTGCCGTGAGCGTTGTGCCGCGGTCTTCCAGCCAGCTCGTATCATTGCCGTTGAATAGATTCCTAACTTCGGCCAACGTCACGGGCGTTCCGTGTAAGGCTTATCTTTCGGGGCGCCCGGCAAGGGGCGCTTGGCGCCGCCGCGGGCCTCTCCTTCCAACAGGGTATCGATATCGTCATACGGATAAACGATCGGCGCTTTGTGGGCCATCAGACCGCCGGTGTCAGCGGTGGGACCGTACGTGCTGTGCAGGTCGCGGCCGAGCATGCGCAAGTAAGCCGTGAGTTGCCCGCGATGATGCGAAGTGTGCGTGAGGCGGCGGACCATCACCCAGGCGCGCGAGCGTTTCAATTCAAAGAAATTCGTAGGGGCGTCCCACCAGTCAGGCGCTTGCGTCTTCAACCGCGCCAACCGTTTGCCGGAGCGGTCAGCGTAAATTTTTAGGAACTCCCGCCGCGTCTCGATTTCCGGGAGCGGCTTTTCGCCGAGATCGATTTCCAGCATGTGCTTGAACCAGAGGTCTTCGGAGACGCATTGATGAACCATCTGTTCCAAGACGCTACGACCGCGTCTCTGGAGATCGGCGGGCCGCCACGCGAGATCGCCATCGGCGAATAGGGACCAGACGCTCACGACTTTGAGGCGTTCGGTGTCGTAGGTCTCGATCAGGAAGTCGTGGGGCATGCGAAGGGTCTCACGATAGAAAAGAAGAAAAAGCTCCACATAGCCCCCGGCTTCAGCCGGGGGTGAAACTAAATCGCGCGAACACAACGCCCGTTCACGGGCGTTACAGCGTAGTGATTAAAACCCCCTTAAACGGGGGTAATAAACTGCCTCCTACATTTTCCCCTGGCTGAAGCCGGGGCTAGTGGAACAGAATGACTGCCTCGCTGCGGAGACCACGAATTCATCCACTGGCACCGCAGTTCAGGGGGATTTTTTTTGATCTGTCGAGACGGATTTTGGAACGTAGGCCTCGGCGGATTTTAGATCAAAGTAGAGGCCGGGATCGCCTTCGCGATTTTCGACGGTGCCGGTGATGACGACTTTCTGACCTTTTCCGATGAAGGGTGCGACGGCGTTTTCGGCTTCATCGGTTTTCACGACATAGTAGACATCGTTGAGCACGTCGGTGATTTGCGCACAGGCGCCAGGGCGGATGGTTTTCTCTAGCAGACCGCGAATTTTTTCTTCAGCGGCGCCGGCGCCGAAGGCGGTAGAAACGAAGTACAGCGCGGCCAGCAGCACGAACGTTTTTCGCATCGCTCGATTCCTTTTGATGGCGGTTGAGACTATCGCCTAGCGCGAGAAAAGTATGCAGAAAAAGAGCGGCTTTCGCGACGACTATCTAAAGGGCTAATAAGCGAGGGTGGCATCCGTCTGATGAGGAAGTGAATACAATTTCTCGACTAGGCGCCTTAAAAGGGGAATCTGCTCTATGCGTATGTCATCGAACGTGTTTTTGCTGATGTTGCCGATCATGGTTGCGTGCGGTGCGAACGCGGAAGACGCGAAAGACGCGGACGGTTTTGTCAGCCTGATCGGGAAGGATCTGACGGGTTGGGGCTATAAAACGGGCGGCGCGTTTGACGGGAAAGCCGAGGCTAGCGACGGGCGTTATACGGCGAAGGATGGCATGATCGTGGTCAATCCTGGCAAGGGTCTGGCGCAGCTCTGGACGATGAAAGAGTTTCCAAAAAATTTCGAGCTGCGTTTGGAGTTCCGCGCGGCAGTCAACGCCGACAGCGGATTATTTCTCCGCAAGCCGCAATTGCAGGTGCGCGACTACCCCGTGGCCGGACCGTATAAGGAGCTGAAGAACTACAAGCCTCAGGATTGGAATGAGATCGTTGTGATCGTCAAAGACGATGTGGCGCATTGCACCTGCAATGGCGAAGTTCTGGAAGCCGCGCTGAAACTTCCGCCGACCGGACCGATTGGATTGGAAGCCGATCGCGGGCAGATGGAATACCGGAAACTGCGAATTAAAGAGTTGCCGTGAGGTTGTACCGCAGGCCCTCGTCGCGCAGACTTCCAGCCTGCGAGTCTTTTTGCGGTTAAGCAGCTTGGGATTGCGTGCTGATTTTATGCCGATCTCAACGGCGGGCAGGCAGGATGCCTGCGGTACGAGGGCCGGCGGCACCGGCGCTCCTACTTGGTGTGGTTGAGTTTAGTGCGGACGAACTCGGCGCGGCGGACGTCGCGTTCCAGCGGTTCCAGATTGCGGCCGGTGAGTTTCTGCAGGTGCGCCGGCTGCGTGTAGATGAACATCTCGTTGACGGTGCGCAGCGAGACGTCTTTGAGCAGCCCCAGATGCACGCCCATGCGCACGGCCGAGAGCAGCATCATCGCTTCGTCGCTCGGGAGCAGCTGCGCGTATTTCAGCATGCCGTACGCGCGCCAGACCCGGTCTTCCAGACGCTTGCGGTCTTTGGCCAGCAGCGACTGCCGCGCGCGGTGTTCGTAACCGACGATCGTCGGAATCACGTCCTGCACATTTTTAACGATCTCTTCCTCGTTGCGTCCGAGCGTGACCTGATTGGAAATCTGGTAAAAATGGCCGCTGGCTTCGGTGCCCTCGCCGTAAAGGCCGCGCACGGCGAGATTGATTTTTCCGACGGCCTGAAAGACTTTTTCAATGTGCCGCGTGAGCACGAGCGCGGGCAGATGCAGCATCACCGAGACGCGCATACCGGTGCCGACGTTGGTCGGGCAGGCCGTGAGATAACCGAGCTGCGGCGCGAACGAGTAATCCAGACGCTGCTCGAGTTCATCGTCGATGCGGTTGGCGAGCTTCCACGCTTCAGGCAGTTGGAATCCCGACTGCAACACCTGAAGCCGGATGTGGTCTTCTTCGTTGACCATGATCGCGACAGCTTCATTCTCCGCGATGGCGACGCCGCGCTGGTGCTGCGCGTCTTCGTGTTCCTTGGAAATGAGATGACGTTCAACGAGGAATTTGCGGTCGATGCCTTCGGTTTTGTGCAGCGGAATATAGGCGCCCACCGGAGCGATCTTGGCTTCCAGAATTTTTTCCTGGATCAGCGCTTCGCAGGTGCCGCGTTCAGTCGCGTCCATTTTCGTGATGAAGCGGAAGCCCCGGATGTTGCGCGCCAGCCGCACGCGGCTGGAAATCACGATCTCGGCTTCGGGGCCGGTGCCGCGCATCCATTCGCCGGAGGACTTGATCATTTCGTTGATGGCTGTGTTTATCATTGTGTGAGTCACTGCCCTGAGGGCTTGAGCGTCTACTTTTTTTCGCCGCCGTCGGATTTCTTTTTTGCTCCTGGATTCTGCGGGGGCGCAGGCTTCGGGGGCGCGGCGGGCACGTCTTTTATCGGCGGCTGAGCCTCCGCGGCCTGCTCTTGAATTTGAAGGCGGTCTTCTATCTGCTTGATCTGATCGCGAATGGCGGCGGCCTTTTCGTAATCTTCCTTGCGGATCGCCCGCTTCAAATCGAGCTGGAGCTGACGCATGTCTTTTTGCAGCGATATTTCAGAGGAGACGCGGCGCGGCACTTTGCCGACGTGCTGCGCGGCGTCGTGAATTTTTTCAACCAGACCCTGCACGTCGTCGCGAAAGGTATTGTAGCATTCCGGGCAGCCAAAACGACCGGACGATTGGAACTGCGTGAGCGTCGTTGTGCAGACAGGGCACGCCGCTTCTTTGCCGCGGCGCGCGGGTTTGGCCTGCGACTGAGCCTGGCTGGCGATGCCCGCGAGAAGATCGGAGATCGAGAAATGTGCTTTGCCAGGCAGCCCTTTTTCCGCCGCGCAACGTTCGCACAAATGCATCTCGTGCTTTTTGCCTTCACGGATTTCAGTCAGATGCACCGTCGCTTCGTTCTCGCAGCTCGCAACGTCGCACTTCATACCCATCGTTAGAGTCCTGAGTCTGAGAATCTTGGAATCTTGGAATCTTGGAGTCCTTTGCGTGTTTTGGCGCCCAGACTCCCAGACGCCAAGACTCCGAGACTTCTTTATTACTTCCCGTCCAACACCGCTTTCATCCGTTCCGGCCTGCCGGTAATGATGCCATCCACGCGCAGTTCGAGCAACGACTTTAGGTCGGCTTCTTCGTTGGCGAAATACGCGAACACCTTAATCCCCTTGGCGTGTGCTTCACGGACCAATACGGCATCGATCTGCGCGCGGTACGGGCGCACACATTTCAGGCCCATTTTATCAGCCTTTTCCAGAACGAGCCAACCGTCAACTTTCTCGCCCAGTGTCAGCGCGTAGGTAAAGTCTTTGGCCAATTCACGGAACGATTTCAGGCTGTCGGAATCAGAAAAAACGAGCACGTCATCAGCCGGATTTTTGCGCTCTTTCAAGGCCCGAAGCAACTCATCGGCCCACGGCGTTCCCGAGCGCGTCTCTGGCAGCATGAGCATCAAGCGGGCCTTTTTTCCCACCTTCTTGATGACTTCGGCCAGCGTGGGCACTTTGGTTCCCGCAAAATCGGGGTTGAACCAGGAGCCCGCATCCAGTGCGAGCACTTCGGCGGCGCTGGCTCGCGCCACGCGGCCTGCGCCGTTGGTGGTGCGGTCGAGGCTGACATCGGCGAGTACGAGCGGCTGATTGTCTCTCGACTTTTGAACTTCCAGCGCGAGCATGTCAACGCCTGCGTCCAACGCCTTTTCGATGGCGGGAAGCGTGTTTTCGGGAGCTTGTTGTGAAGCGCCACGGTGTGCAACGATGAGCGTCTTTATCACGAAAATATCTTTCCAATCCAACGAGTTGTACGCCCCGGTTTTCCCCATGTGCGAACCGGATCAAGCACCGTTCATACCGCACTTCCGCGAAAAAAACAAAGACAGGTTGGGTTTTAGGGACAAAGTCTGGAGTCTAAAGTCTAGTCTGAAGCCACGGCGACTCTAGACTCTAGACTTTAGACTTTTGTAATAGGCGTACGTTTCGTGGCCGGGTTGCGTGCGGGCTTCGAGTTCACGCATCGTCGCGGGATTGAATTCCGAAAAGGCGCGGACCGTTGCGGCATTCTGTTCGACTTCCTCCGGCGTGCGGCAACCAATGATGACGTGACTTACCGCTGGCAGCGAGAGCACGTACCCGATCGCTTCAGGCATCGCGAGTTTTTCCGGACCCAGCAAGGCGCCCTGCGAGCAGACTTTCATGCCGATCGCGGCCATTCCTTGTGACGCGGCTTCCGGGAGAACGCTCCTTATAAAGGAGAGGCGATGGATGTCGGCGGCGTTCAATGCAACAAGGACTGTGTCGAAATTAAAGCGGCGCATGGCTTCCAGCAGCACGGCCGGATCGTGATGGCCCGTGACGCCGAAAAAGCGTACGCGCTTTTCTTTTTTGGCCTGTTGGAGGGCTTCAAGGGCGCCGCCTTTTCCGAAAATAATATCGAGTTCGTGCATGGAACGCAGGTCGTGAAGCTGCCAGAGATCGATGTGATCCGTGCGCAGGCGTTTGAGCATGGCGTCGAGAAGGCGCAGCGAACCGTCGCGCGTGCGTTCGTGTGTTTTGGAGGCGAGAAAAATCTGCTTGCGGCGTTCACCGAGCGTCGCGCCGTAGTAGTCGAGGCTGCCAGCGTAGGCGGGCGCGGTGTCGCAATAATTGACGCCGAGATCGAGCGCTTTGGAAATCACTTTGGCGGCAGCGACGTCTTCATCATAAGTTCGCAATACCCCTTCCCCGCCGAGGCCAAAGAGGGTGACGTTGTGGCCGGTTTTGCCGAGCGGGCGCGTGGGCAGCGGAAGCATCAGGACGGTCTCCGATTTCAGATTGTTGCGCAGGCTTCTAGCCTGCCTGTATCCGAAGCCCGCGCGTCAGCAAGGGCTCAAGGCGTTGACTGCAGTCCGTCTCACCATGCCCTCCCTTACGGTCGGGCTTCTGATACAAGCAGGCAGGATGCCTGCGGTACGTTTTACACGTCCACGGCGGTGGTGATCTCCAGCAGTGAGCGAACTTCCTTGACGGTGCTCTGGTGTTTGTCGGCGGCGTAGAAGGCGTGGATTTTTTCATAGGCGGAGTCGGTGTTGCCGGCCGCTTTTCCGCGCGCGATCAGACGTTTGCATTCGGACGGGCGCGGACCCCAGTTGCCGATCTCCACGAAATTATCGGTGAGAAAAATGACAATCGGAATGGCTTCGGCCGCATTGGTGAGGTAGCGCACCATCAAGTGCGGTTTGGTTTCTTTGTCCACGACGCGCAGACGCAACATCGAGGCGTTCTCTGCACACATGCGCGCGACGACCGGGACGTTTCTGCGCACGTCGCCGCACCAGTCTTCGGCGATGGCGAGCATGTGCACGGGCCGCGTAATATTTTTCAGAAACTTCACCGTCTCCGGCGGCAGTTCAACACCGCTTCCAGTACGCTTCATTTCGTCGCGTTTGGTGTCGTCGTCACTGGTGGCGAGCCACGCGCCGTACTGCTGCCCGGATTCCCAGATGCTTTTCAGATCGATCTTTTCCACGGCCATGTTCAATCTCCCGTTTATGTTCCCTGCGTGATGCTTTATATACTGTTTCGCAACCGACTGCCGGAGCGAAATTGCGCCAGTTGGGACGGGAGTGCCGCGCGATTTGCGGCAGAAAAAAGGATTTAAAGCATGGACCGAAAGCAATGGCTTACGCTGGTGTATCGCGAGGCGAATCTGTTTCTGGAAAAGAACACGCCCACGGATGGGACGCTTTCCGAAGACGAAATTGACGAGCTGGAACCGGAACTCAACGACCAGTTGCGGCAGATCCTCGGGCGCGTCGATCATCTTGAAGATCTGATCAAGTATTCGCTGCTGAAAAATCCCGCGCCCGATTTGTGGTACGGCGAGAACGAATGGCAGCATGTGGTCGCGGCGGTGTCATCCTCGTGCCTGCTGTATGATGTGAAGGGCGTGGCGCTGAAAATTTTGGAGGGGTCGCTGCCGGCGACGCCGAGCGAAAAACTGCTGGATCCACTGTAGTTTTTAGTCCCAGCATGAGATCAAAAAAAAGGGAGCGGGAAGCCGTTGACCGCGCGGCGATATTTGATAGGACTAAGCGGATTCAGCCGTTAAAATTACGGCGGCTTGGCCGAACCTTAGGTCGAATGAACCGGCGGGTTGTGTTTGCCGGTAGCTCGGCGGGAGTCTGGAAAAAACACGTGGCCTTGGTCGTTAAGATTGCTTGTCCAATCTGCGGAACGACACTCGATTCCGTGACGCTTGGCGCGGAGGTGCGCTGCAGGCGGTGCGGGCTCGATTTCCGCGCGCAGGGTCACGGCGATGGCGCCAGCCGCGTGCTTTCCGTGACGCCCGACGAGATGGACAACGTCCCGTATTCGCAGCGCACGATCGAAGTTCCGGTCAATAAAATCTCGTCCGTCATCCTCGCCGATCCAACGCTGCTCACCGACAAACTGCTGCGCGATGCGCCCTTGAAAGACAACGCGAAGTGGGTCGGCAGAGTACGCCTGCTGAAAAAGCTCGGGCAGGGCGGCATGGGCGCGGTCTATCACGGCTACGACGAATCGCTGGCGCTGGATGTCGCGGTGAAAATACTGCCGTCTCCCAGCGGCGTGCGCGACGACCAGTTCGTGGACCGTTTCCGGCAGGAGGCGCGGATCTCCGCGCAGATCAATCACCCCAACGTGGTGCGAACCTTGCATGTCGATGAGCAGGGCGAGCTCATCTATCTCGTGATGGATTTCATCGCCGGAAAAACAGCGCGGGACCTGGTGGATACCAAGGGCCCGCTGATGCTGCCGCTCGCGCTGCAGATTATCCATGATGCCACGCTGGGCATGCAGGCGGCGCACGCGCACCACGTTATCCACCGCGACATCAAGCCTGACAATATTCTTGTCGCGGACGACGGCCGCGTGCTGCTGTCGGATCTCGGTCTCGCGAAGGCGATCAGCAGTTCCGGACACGGCACGCGCATGCCGGTGACGCGCATGGGCTTGTTACTCGGCACGCCCGAATATATGAGTCCGGAGCAATGGGAGATCGGCGCGAACGTCGGGCCGGCGACGGACATCTGGTCGATGGGCGCATCGCTCTGGCTGCTGCTGACGCATAAGCCGCCCTTCGACGAAAAGGATACGGGCATGCTCGCGCGCCGCATCAAGGAAGCGCCGCTTCCAGACATCCGCGAGCTGCGCTCGAATGTGCCGGATACGGTGATGGATATTCTTCACCGCTGCATGGCCAAACGCCCTCAACTGCGTTTCGCCAATGCGGCTGAATTGCTGACGGCCATCGACGACGCACTCAACGATATTTCAGAGGGCCGCGAGACCATCACCGCGCGGCATTACTCCGATCCGACATCGGCTAACGCACCCGTGTTCGCGCCGCTTCCGGTCGCACAAGCAATCTATGCGCCTCCCGCCCCGGCCCCGCAAGCGGCGTCCGTGTCGGCGATTCAGTACGGGCCCGCAGCCAAAAGCCGGCTGTGGCTGGCGGTCCCTGTACTGGCGGCGGCGGCCGGTGGCGCGTGGGTGTTGACGAACGGAACCTATTCGCGGGCGCCCGCAGCGGTCTCGACGTTAAACGTGTCGCTCAGTTTGAATTGTTCACAATCGGTGAAGCCGGGACAGGACGCGGAACTGAACGCGCGCGTGAACGGCGGTCCCAGCGGCGAGTACAGCATTATCTGGACTGCGGGAAGCCGCGTGTTTACAGGCGAGCACGTCCGTGTGCCGCTTGAGCATGACACCGAATTCAACGTGGTCGTTCGCGAAAAAAGCAGCGCGCGTGAAGTGGCGCGAGAGAGCGGAAAAGTGTGGGTCGAATTGCAAGCCAAAGCGTCGGACACCGATTTTCTCGAGATTAGCGCGGGCACTCCCATTAAGTTGGACGGCGTGGTGCGCGGCGGCGCGAGCGCGCAGCAGATCGAGACGCGCTGGACATCGGCAGCCAATCCCGCCGCGGCGCTGAGTCCCGGGCTTTCACTTGATCTAAGCCTTAGGCCCGAATTGCAAACGCCGGGACGCTACGATTTCATCCTGCAGGCCAAACGCAAGGACCAGCCCGATTGGCGCGATGCGGCCGCTGCGAAAGTGACCGTGAATGTGACGCGCCGCATTCCGGCCGAGTTCAAAGCGGCGATGCAGCTTGGCGTGCAATCGCGCGATCGCGCTTTGAAAGCAATTTCCGGAATTGAGGCCGCCGCGCACTGGCATGTCGCTCAGGCCGCATTCGAACAAGCCGCCGACGCGTTTGACGAGCCTGAAGCGCGGCAACACATTGCCGGCTGCAGGCAGCGACTGGAGCAGGAGGAGAAGTACGCCTCGCTGCTCATTGAAGCGCGAAGACTTCGCGAGGCCGCCGAAGCCATTCCCGCCGTGGACGGGGTGCGAAAACTTTCGGCCTGGTCGGACGCGCTGCGCCCGATCGCAACCGCGCTCGCCTTGTTCGACCGCCCGGAATTGCGCGAGCAGGCCGGCATCGTGGAATCACGCTTGAAAGAATTGAAATCCAATCTGGTCAACGCCGAACAGGACCGTGTGATTTTTGAGACGACAGTGGCCAAGGCGCGAACCTCTCTCAGAGAGGGCCGGAAGTACTTGAGCCATGCCGTGGCGCTGCCGCACTGGGAAGCCGCGGTGAATGGGTATCAGGAGCTTCTGAAAAAATACCCGCACCGCGCCGACGAGTTCGCATTGGAATTGAAAGAGGCGTTGGATAGCCGCGACAAAGCGTACCTCTATGAGACCATGGGAATCGTGCCCGTGCACTCCATAGAGAAAGGCACCGAGTACAAGCCCGGCGGCATCCCGCCGAAAATCGCAACACCCGCGTCGCCCGCAACGACGCCCGCTCCGAAGTCGGCGCCGCCAGCCGCCCCAAAAGCTGTAAAGTAATTGATTTAAAGAGTCGTCGACTATTTTTGATAGAAATAAAAAACCCCGGTTTCCCGGGGTTTTTGCCGAACCGTGCCCTTTGACGGGGGCTTATTTTTCTTTCTTGTCTTTGTCGATGCGCTGGCTGCTGATGAACTGAATCACGCTCGCGTTCACGCGCGACACTTGGCCGAAAGACTCGGCGCCAATGTCCTTAATTTCCTGATCGGCATCCGCCTGAACCTTCAGGTACACGTCTTCCAGACCCTCAGTCTTGACGCGTCCGAGAGCGCGCAGTGCATTGCGGCGCAGTTCAACGGCATTGCCCGCGTCCAGAACTACAGCCTTGAGCTTGTCAGCGGCCGCGTCTTTCTTGCTTCCGCCTTCCACGTTGCCGAGGAAAACGGCTGCAGGGTTGCGGACTTCATCTTTGCGGTTGACGAGCGCATTGATGGCATGATCGACCGCGTCTTCAAGGACCAAGTGCGTATCGCGTGGATCCACGGTCGTCAGAGCCGTGGCACAGGCGACAGCCGTTTCGTGGGCTTTGCGTTTCGGAACGGATTCCGTTGCGCGCTTGGCCACAATCGCTTCAATCATTGTCTTCAAGCCATTGTCGGCCGCTTCGCGTTCCACCATCAACAGGTCGCTGCTGAAGCGGGACTGAATGGCGGTACGGTCGGCCTGATTGTGCAGGATGCCGATCGGCAGGTAGCGCGTGCGGGGATCAGCGCGCATTTCTTCCAGGGTCTGATCCGCATTAAGATCGCGGCGCAGGCTCTCGGAAAGAATGGCGATGTCTTTCGGCGGGAAGGAACGCGCCTGGACGACGGCGTCGCGGCCGCTGATGGCAGCGGTCACGCCATAGCCGAGCGCTTCGAGCTTGCCGCGCAGAGTGTTGGTGCTGTTGTGATTTTCTTCGACGAGCAGAATCTGCACCGCCTTGCTTTCGCTGACGCCGCGGCCCAGAATCGCAGCCACTTTTTCGGAGCCCATCCAGCGGTTCGGGAAACGGTCGATCTTGGCCAGAGCCAGAGCGCAGGCGTACTGAATCACTTCTTCGCTGCTGTCTAGACCATTCACCAGACCGGAGGTCGAAACAGCAGGGGCAGCCGTCAGTTCAGGCGTCGGCAATTCCGCGCCGAGCCCCGAAACGGCCGTGCCCTTTTTCATCTTCGGATCCACGTTCTGGCCGGGCGGACAGATGATTTCAACCGATGCTTCTTTCAGCTTCACATAGACCAGTCCGGCTTCAGTCTGGACCGACACCGGCGTTCGCGCGGTGTGGACCAAAACCATTTCCTTGCCGGGCATTGCATTCAGCACGACGTCGGGCGGCGCAGTGAGGAGCGAGCCGCGCGGATCGAGGACGGCCAGTTCTTTCGCGACAAAGGCACCCACGCCCGGCAGCTTGGGGTGCGCCGGGTACTTGCGAACATCGGCATGAACTTTGTTCAATGCGGCGTTCAGGTTCTGCTTGCCGACAGCAGCGACCAGGCGCTTGGCGTCCACGAGCTTCTTATCCCAGGCTTCGACTTCTTTCTTTTCTTCCGCTGAGAAGCTGTGCTGCGTGGGCTGCTCGCTGACGATATCAACCAGTTCTTTGACTTCGGCGGCTTCAGCGGCCAGCACCGAGGCCCACAGGGCGGCGAAATCCGCATGTTCCGGATTGACGGCCAAACCTTTGAGTACGTTTTCTTCGGCCATCTGTTCGTTCCACGCCCAGAGCGGGTACTGCGCAGTGACCAAGTCGCCGGCATCGTTCAAATGCCAGATCGTGCCGTCAACGTCTTCGCCTTCTTCCGCAACGCCTGCACGATCCAGGTAATAGCGGTTGGCCAGATCGTAGTAGTAGTCGGCCGACGACTTCGTGGCCGCTGCGTCCAGACCGCTGATGCGGGTCAGAACGCGGGTGGCGTAGTTTTTGACGGAGGCCTGTTCCTTGGGATCTTCGATGCGGGCCTTGAGTCCCGGAATGGCGCGCGGGTCAAGCGGAGTGATGTCGGCCAGCGTCAGCACGGCATTCTCACGCATCAATACTTCTTTGTGGCTCAGCAGTTCGACGACCGGAAGCACAGCACGGGTGCCCATGCGCGCGATCGCAATGCGGGCGAAGGTGCGGTAGTTCTCGTGCGTGGCATCCTTCAAGTAGTTGGCAAGCACCGGAACGGCATAGTGGCTCAGCTCACCGAACTCCCGGTAAAGCAGCGCGCGCTCGTCCTCGGTCGTGGTGTCTTCGACGAGGCGGGCGGCCATCTTGCCCATGCGCTCCTTGTCGGCCAGCTTCCTAACCTGATACTGTCGGTAGTACTGCCAGATATAGGTGGGCTCGTTGCCCATCCGCACATCCGACATCATTTTGGCCATCACCTTCGTACCGGCTTCATCAACCAGTCGGGCGGCCAGTTCTTTGCGGGGATCAAGCGCCAGAACTTCCTTCAATTTTCGCTGGGCTTCGGCGAAGCGGCCCTGCTGATAGAGGTCCACGCCTTCCCGGAACAGCTTTTCGATCTGAGCTGTCTTGTCCGATTCCTCAGCTCGGGCACTCGAACACGTGCCCGCACAGAGGGCGAAGAGCCCTACTACTGCCGCCAGCATTCGAAGCCACGACCCGCTTGTGCGACCCATCATACTAAAGTCCTCCAGGGGCGCTTACGCCCAGTTCCCCACCCTCAGGGCGCCTCATTAAAAAGGCTTGTACCAGAATGTCGACAACTCTTCCGTCTTAATACTTTTAAGGACTCTGCGCGGCCATTGAAGCTCTACAGAGACTCGTTAAATCGATTTCAAATCCAGAATTAACGGGGAATCGTAACTTCCGCCCCCCTACTGTCAAGGTTGAAAAACTAACCGGGTCAATTATCCAGAAGTCTTGCATCCAGTGCTTAAAACAGGTCATTTTTAAACTTTGGCAGTCGGCGGATTACCTCTTGGAAAGCGTTAAACCTTTGTTATAATAATGCACGTCAAGTGACTGCTCTTGCGAAAGGATTCCTCGTTGCGGCTATTGCAGCAGTCACCTATCCCTCTAATCCTTGTAGCAGACGATGATTTAGAGGTGTGCGAGATGCTGAATGTGGCGCTCCTCTATGAGGGCTTCGCGGTGGCCAGCGCCGCCGATACTACAACAGTAGAGCGTTATCTGGCTATCTCAGCTCCGAAAATCCTGCTCCTTGATTACCTCTTTCCGAGCGCCGCAAAATCCGCAGAGCTGGTGCAGAGTCTGAAAGCGCGGGCCAGTCCAATAATTATTCTGATGACTTGTCTTTCCAACGCGGCCTCTATCGCCGAAAGTCTGAGTATAGAATATTCGATACAGAAGCCATTCAATCCCATGACACTCATTGCATTAATTCGAAAGGCGCTGATCAAACATTACCCCGATTAGCCTGTCGGCAACAGGTTGCCGACGAGTACCGGTGATGTGATTATTTCGTTTTCAGTTTCCGTTTATCTCCAACCCGCTCCGTCAATCCGCGCTTGTCGAATAGCTCCACGAGGGGCACCACGTATTTTCTACTCATGCTTAAATGTTGGCGGATTTCCGACGTCGTGTTTTCTGCTTTTGCCGCGAACAAGGCCTGTGTTTCCTCCCAAGCCTTCTCATAAGCCTTCATGTGAAAAATGACATCGGGCGCGGCATTCACAATCTTTCCCGTGTCCGTAAGAAATCGCATGATCTCCTTGAAGAGCTTCGACGCGATCTTCAGTTCCGATTCGATCTCCTCGGGCGGCGGCGGCGCCAGTCCTCCTCTAAGGAAAGCCGCCTCGACACACTCCGCCTGCTTAGCCAGCGCACCTTCTAATGTCCTGTCGCGGCCGGGCAAAGCCACCGTATTCGATTCAACGGTCAGCAAATTCCGCTGTCGAGCTTTCTCCAGAATGTCCTCAAAAAATACGGCGACAACATCTCCGGATTTAAGCGCCAGACGCCGTTTCAATTCCGGCCGCTCGATCACCCCCAGCGCTGGATGCGCCTTAAAATAATCATAGAGACAACCGACCGTCGCCTTGAGCGCCTCGTCCAGGTTTTTCGGCGCCATGTAGACGGCGTCCGCGCGCAGCGCCACCGCGCGATTTTTCTTCTCCAGGTTTTTCAGCCGAGTCAGAACTTGCGCCGGGAGCTGCGCTGTGTCGCCGCAGAGCTCCGCGATCTGTCGCGGAGCCGTTTCCTGCACCAGAAGAGCCGCCAGGAAATCGTCCGGTTTGTCCAGCACCGCCAGCCTCTCCTTTAAGGAGGCGATCATCGCCGCGTCGCTGCGTTTGCGTTTTCCACCATCGATCGAGACGATGCGCCCGCCACCCAGCGTGACCATGGGCGTCTGGTGCCGCAGAATAAAATGGTCGCCAGGCGCAAGCACTGTCGGCTCTTCCAGTAAAATCTGGATCCAGCCCGACGAATTTGGCGCCAGCGTGTCAGCTTCCAGAAGCAGCACTTTGCCCTGAATTTCCACCGTGCCCGAATGAAAGCGCACGGGCGCGCGATGTTTCAGCGCGCGCAACGTGCCGCCTAAATGAGTCAACTGCGCCGTGAATAATGCGCTGGGGCGAAAAATCCCCGGCGTTACCGCGACCATTCCGCGCGTGACGTCTTTCTTGTCAATGTCCTGACCGTGCAGATTGACCGCCGTGGAATGTCCCGCCTGCCCCTGCGTAATCGCGAGTTTGTACGCATGAAGCCCTTTCACGCGCCCTTGAAATCCCGGCGGCAGCACCTCCAGATTATCCCCGATCGACACCTGTCCCGACAGCGGCACGCCGGTCACCACCGTGCCGAAGCCTTCCTTCGCGAACACGCGCTGAATGGGCATGCGAAAGGGGCCGTCGCTTCCACGCCGCGTCAATTTGGAGAGTGCCAGGTCCAGCGTTTTCTTCAGGGCGCCGATGCCCTCGCCCGTCTTGCTGGAAACGTCGAGGATCGGCTTTCCCGCCAGAACCGTACCCTGTTCCAGAGTCTCAATGTCCTCCTTGACCAGTTGCAAATACTCCGGCTCGACCAGATCTTTTTTCGTGATCACCGTCAAACCGTCGCGCACGCCGAGCAGCTGAACAATCTGCAGGTGTTCGCGCGTCTGCGCCATGACGCCGTCGTCGGCTGCAATAACCATGAGGACGAAATCGATACCGCTAGCGCCGGCGACCATGTTCTTGATAAAGCGTTCGTGACCTGGCACATCGATAATGCCCACGCGCATGCCATTGCTCAATGTCAACGGTGCAAAACCGAGATCGATGGTGATGCCGCGCTCCTGCTCTTCTTTCAAGCGGTCCGGATGAATGCCCGTCAGCGCTTGAACCAGCGACGATTTGCCATGGTCAATGTGCCCCGCCGTGCCAAGCACCACGTTATAGATCTGATCGCTCATGCGCCTTTTTTCCAAACCTAAAGAAATACTATGCCGTGAACGCGAATTTTCAGTGTTAAATCGATACCGCCTGAATGAACAGTGGACTGCACTGTTGAGGCAGACATTCCAAAATCGTCAATCCCAAATCAGAGTCTGTGTCACTTTGCTTGCAGTGATTTCAATAGCCCCCGGCTTCAGCCGGGGGTCGTAATGCAATAGTGCATGGAACACGCCCGTTTACGGGCGTTACCTCTCAGCATTTCTCCGGTGCAGGTTTATTAACCCCCGTAAACGGGGGGTGTTGCCTGTTTTTGTCACGCGTCCCCCGGCTGAAGCCGGGGGCTAGTAGAATGCAACCAAAATGACACAGACCCCCCAAATCGTCATTCCCCGCTTCCCTCTTGACTTCGCTTCGCAATTCGCCGAAACTTCATTTATGCATCGCCTCCTTCCAGTGCTATCGTTCGCTCTGCTCGCCACGCTTTTCACGGCTCAGGCTGAAGTCCTCGAAGACGATCCGCTGCCCAGGCCCAAAGCCAACACACCCGCCAACCAGCCTGTTGAGCGCCTCCCGTTCATTATCGACGAGCCCGATTTCAAAGCGACCGCTGTGTTTCCCGTCCAGCCCGTGCCCGACTTTGCGGTCGATGAAACTCGCGTCAAAAACGAGAAACGCCTGCGCCCGTCCCGCGCCACATGGAGTCTGCCGCTGGAAGACGGCGCCGAAACAGGCCCAGCCAGCGACGAGGTCGCCGAATCGCTTGGCATCGCCGAAACATCCAGAGAAGATATTTCACCGCTCCTCGCCAAAGCCATCGCAAAAGAAAAAGCGAGCAAGAAATCCAGGGACAAAGACAGCATCGCGCTCTACAGCGACGTCGTGAACGCCGAGCCCGAAAATGCAGCGGCGCTCTACCGGCTGGGGTTGGCCAAAGCGCGCAGCGGCGACGTTCGCAACGGCGTCCTGGAACTCGAAAAGGCGCTGAACATGCAGCCGAAGAATCCGAAGTATCAATGCGATTTCGGCCTCGTGGCGCTGCAGGCCGGCTGGCTGGATAAAGCCGTGACCTCCTGCCAGTGGGCCGCCGCCGCCGTACCCGCCAATGCCCGCTACCAGAGCGCCCTGGGCGATTGTTTCTTAAGCACCGGAAACGTCTCCAAAGCCGCGAGCGCCTACGACCGCGCGTGGAAGCTCGAGCCCGAGAATTCGGAATACATTCACAACCTCAGCCTCGCGCATCTTCACGGCAAGGCGTTCAAGAAATCGATCGAGATCTGCAACGAAGCCATTCGAATGCGGCCCACTCACTCGCCCTTTTACTGCACGCGCGGACTGGCGCAGGAGAACAGCAAAGCCGCGAAGGAAGCCATTCAAGATTACGAATTGGCCGTGAAGCTGGACAGGAACAACGCTTACGCGCATTACCTGCTGGCGAGCATCTACAGCGACCCCGACGACCCGACGCTCACCAGCGCCTACGAGGCCATCGAACACGCCAACAAAGCCGTCGCCTTGACGCAAGGCCGAAACGCGCAGTATCTGATGGGCCTGGCGCGCGCATGCCGCGTCGGCCGGAGCTACGATCTGGCACTCGACGCCGCCCGCCGCGCCGTCGCGCTCGACGCCCGCGAAGACTACAAAAAAGAACTCAGTGCCTTCGAAAAACTCCGTGGCGAAAGCATACGTTAACGGATAGTTACTGGTTACTGGTTACTGGTTACTGGTTACTGGTTTCATGGATCGAGTGTGGTGGTGCACACATAATGAATTTTTCATGCGCTCAACCGTCTAATCTCCAATTAAGGAGAAGAATCGATGAGCGTAGCTCCGAAAATTGTACTGACTCCTGATGAGCGGGCCACCACTCTTGAACGATGGATCAGGGGGCTTCGAAAAACTTTCTGCGAGTGTGCGCCCAGCAGGCCACTTCGATCACGTTCTGGCCCGCGTACAGCCGGTCGTAGCCCGCATAGGCGTCGGCTTGCAGATAACCCTTGAAGCCTCAGAAATTCCTGCGGCCCGGTGCGGCTGCGGGTCGGCGTGTAGTCGAAGAGCGTGAACGGATTTTCAGCGTCGCCCAGATAAACCCAAAAGCGCGCCGTCCGCGTCTTGCCCGTTCCCGGTGCCAGCACGCGAATGGGCGTGTCGTCGGTGTGAATTTTGCGCGAGCTCAACACTTGCGTTGCCATGCGCCGGTGAAGCGGTTCCAGCAGCTCGGCCACGGTCGCAAGCCAACTGCACTGCGTCGAGCGCGGGATTTCATCGCCATGCAGTTTGAAAATGTCTTCCTGCCGGTTAAAGAGGCTGATGGTGCTGAAACTTGGCGATGACATTCCACGCCAGCAATCCCGGTCCGGCTGAGATGCGTTCGATGACCTTCCGCGGCCCCGGTGCGGTCAGCGGTTTTTCCTGGCACTTCTTGCAGGCGTATTTTATTTGCGCGTGCTGGATGACAAACAAGCTGGCCGGAATAAATTCGCGCTCTTCCCCGAATGGCTGCATGACTTCAGTGCCCGATTCCAATCATTATTCAATTTTTTTCCCCTTACCGCGCTGCCCGGTAACTGTAGTTTGACAACCTGACTTTAAGAAGACATAGTGGTGAGAACGCTATTCCTCAGGAGATATCAGGCATGTGGGCCCGAATTCAAAGAGTGTTTCGCTCGTTCATGGGTGCCTTCATCAGCATCGGTGAAGATCCCAAGTTGATCCTCGAACAGAATATGCGCGATATGCGCGACAAAGTTCCTGAAATGAATACGGGGATCGCGAAAGCGCGCGGCGGCATCATCCGTCTGGAAAACGAAGCCACTCAATACAAACAGGAAATCGCAAAACTGACCGCGCGTGTCAAAGCCTGCCTGCTGAGCGGCGATGAAGGCCTCGCTGGACAATACGCCGTGCAATTGAAAAAGCAGCAGGAGGCGCTGGAGCGCAACAACGGCCAACTCGAATCCGCCAAGGGCGGCTACGAGGCCCTGTTGAAGCTGAAGGAACGCTTCATGCGCGAAATGAAACTGAAGACCGAAGAAGCGATGCACGCGATCCGCGAAGCCGACGCCGCGAAATGGAAGAGCGAACTGGCCGGCGTTTTTGAAACTTTTGAAGTCGCAGGCGTCGATGCAACGCATCAGGAAATGGTCGACAAGCTCAAAGAAAAATCCATCATGGCTGACGGCAAAATCGCGGCTGCGGTCGAGAGCGTTGACATGAAGCACATCGCCATGGAAGAGAAGGCTCTGGAGTTGGAAGGCGCTGAGTTGCTCAAACAATTTAAGCTCGACCTGGGCCTCGACAAAAAGGCAGAATCCGCCGGACCGGTCGGAGACGCGAGCACCGCGCCTCCCGAGAAAGAGTCGCAAAAAACCATCGGGCCGGAGCGTTCAAAAGTTCAATAAACGTTCACTCCGTGCTTCCTACGTTCGAGCGTCGGAGTTTTTTGCTCTATGAGGGCGCTGGCGTCTGGCCCGCTGGCGGAGGGCATCCCCACGGGCGAGGAAGCCCCGCGCCAGCTGCAACCCATGTGACACAGACCCGCCGCCCTGAAACTCTCTAATACTTGCCGTGGCGATACCCGAGCCGTATAAACAAACGGACTCCACTTTTCGCACACGGCAGACAACTTTCGGAAGAAGCATGGCTAAACATATACAACCCTCCAGCGATTCAGATTCCACTCCCATTCATCCCGCCAGCGTTTACCAGACTCATCTGCTGCCGCCTGACGAGATCAAGCGCCGTGGCCTGCGCCCGATCAAGCGCCTGCTCGTCGCCAATCGCAGCGAGATTGCGATCCGCGTCTTCCGCGCCTGCACCGAGATGGGCATCACCACCATCGGCATCTACAGCAAGGAAGACAAGCTCGCCCTGCACCGCTACAAGTGCGACGAAGCCTATCTCGTCGGCGCGGAAAAAGGCCCCATCGCCGCGTATCTCAGCATGGACGAGATCATCAAACTGGCTCTCGACAAACAGGTCGATGCCATCCATCCCGGCTACGGATTTCTGTCTGAAAATGCCGAGTTCGCCACGAAGGTCATCAAGGCCGGATTGATTTGGGTCGGTCCCGACCCCTCCGTGATGGGCAAGGTCTCCGACAAAGTCAGCGCCCGCGCCCTCGCCACGAAGCTCGGCCTGCCGGTCATTCCCGGTACGCCCGGTCCCGTTGAATCCGTCGAGCAAGCCATCAAGTTCGCGAACAAAGCCGGCTATCCCGTGATGGTCAAGGCCGCTCATGGCGGCGGCGGACGCGGCATTCGCATCGTGGCCAACGATGCCGAAATGCGCGAACTCCTTCCGCTGGCGCAACGCGAAGCCTTGACAGCCTTCGGCAACGACGAATGCTTCATCGAAAAACGCGTCATGCAACCCAAGCATCTGGAAGTTCAGATCCTCGGCGACCGCCACGGCAACATCGTCCATCTGTTTGAACGCGACTGCTCGATTCAGCGCCGCCATCAGAAAGTCATCGAGATCGCTCCGAGTCTCACGCTGAGTCCCGAAAAGCGCGAACAGCTCTGCGGCATGGCCGTGAAATTCGCCACGGCCGCCGGCTACCAAAACGCCGGCACCGTCGAATTTTTGATGGACCGTTCGGGCGATCTTTACCTCATCGAAATGAACACCCGCATCCAGGTCGAACACACCGTCACCGAAATGGCGACCGGCGTCGATCTGGTCCAGGCGCAGATCCGCGTGGCCGAGGGCTACAAGCTCAGCGATCCGCAGACACGCATGCCCTCGCAGAAAGATCTCCGCCTGAATGGCTTCGCCATCCAGTGCCGCATCACCACGGAGAATCCCGCCAAGAATTTCACTCCCGATTATGGCCGCATCACCACCTACCGCTCTGCGGCCGGCTGGGGCATTCGCCTCGATGGCGGCAGTGCGTTCACCGGCGCCGTGATCACTCCGTATTACGATTCCCTGCTCGTTAAAGTCACCAGCTTCGGCCACGATTTCCTCGAAGCCGCCGCGCGCATGAACCGCGCCCTCAGCGAATTCCGCATTCGCGGCATCGCCAACAACATCCCGTTCGTGCAAAACGTCCTGCGCCATCCCGCGTTCCTCGCCGGCCAGTGCGACACCGGTTTCATCGAAGCCAATCCGGCGCTGTTCACCTGGCCTGAGCCCCGCGACCGCGCCAACAAGCTCCTGAATTTCCTTGGCGAAATTACCGTGAATGGCAATTCCATCGTCGGCGAAGGCAACAAAGCGCCCGCGAATGCCCTCACACCAATGGCTCCGATCAGCCTCAAGCTCACGCTGCCCGCCACGCCCAGAAGCGGCGACGTGGCCGGCAAGAAACACGGCATTGTCACCGTTCCCAACGGCACCAAACAAATCCTCGATAAAGAAGGCGCCGAGGGCCTCGCGAAATGGGCGCGCGCGCAGAAAAAATTGCTCGTCACCGATACGACTTTCCGCGATGCCCATCAGTCGCTGCTCGCCACGCGCATGCGCAGCTACGACATGCTTGCCGTTGCCGATTATTACGCCCACGAATGCAGCGATCTGTTCAGCCTTGAAATGTGGGGCGGCGCCACCTTCGACACCGCCATGCGTTTTCTGAAAGAAGATCCCTGGGACCGCCTCGTGCAGTTGCGCGAGAAAGTGCCCAATATTCTTTTCCAGATGCTCGTGCGCGGATCGTCCGCTGTCGGCTACACGAACTATCCCGACAACGTCGTCAAGGAATTCATCAAGGAATCGGCGGCGGCCGGCATGGACATCTTCCGCATTTTCGACAGCCTCAACTGGCTGCCGGGAATGGAAACCGCGATGGAAGCGGCCATCAAAAGCGGCAAGATCTGCGAAGCCGCCATCTGCTACACCGCCGACTTGAACGATCCATCGCGCCCCAAATACGATTTGAACTACTATATCACGATGGCGAAAGAGCTCGTCAAGCGCGGCACGCACATTCTCGCCATAAAAGACATGGCCGGATTGTGCAAGCCCTACGCGGCGCAGAAACTGGTCAAGGCATTGCGCGAGGAAGTTGGCGTGCCTGTCCATTTCCACACCCACGACACCAGCGGCACGCAAGCCTCCTCTATATTGAAAGCGGCCGAGGCCCACGTCGATATCGCCGACATGGCCATTGCCAGCATGAGCGGCCTCACGAGCCAACCCAATCTCAATTCGATCGTGGCCACGCTGCGCGATAACGAACGCGACACTGGCTTGAACTCCAACGCCCTGAACAAAATCGCCGATTACTTCGAAAACGTCCGCAAGTTCTACTACCCGTTTGAAAGCGACATGAAAGCCGGCACCGCCGAAGTTTACTACCACGAAATGCCGGGCGGCCAGTACACCAACTTGCAGCAGCAGGCGCAGTCGATGGGCATGGGCGACCGCTGGCAGGAGATCAAGGACACCTACCGCGCCGTGAATTTTCTCTTCGGCGACATCGTTAAAGTCACTCCGAGTTCCAAAATCGTCGGCGACATGGCGCTCTTCCTCGTCTCCAACCGCTTGAAAGCCAAAGACGTCGTCGAGAAGGGCAAGCACATCAGCTTCCCCGAATCGGTCGTGCAATTCTTCGAAGGCCACATCGGCTTCCCGCCCGGCGGCTTCGACAAAAAACTGCAGGCCGTCATCCTTAAGGAAAAAAAGCCGCTGAAGAAACGCGCCGGCGAACTTCTCAAGCCGATCGATCTGAAAAAATTGCGCGATAAGCTCGCCCTGGATTTCGGCGCCGAAATCAATTTCCGCGACGCCCTCTCGGCCGCGCTGTATGGCAAAGTCTTCGAAGAGTTCGCCAGCGCCCGCAAAAAATTCGGCAACGTCTCCCCCATCCCAACCAAGAATTTCCTCTTCGGCATGGACATGGATGAAGAAATTGCGGTTGAAATCGAATCCGGAAAAACGCTGATCGTGAAGCTGATCTCCGTCTCCGAGCCCGCCAAAGACGGCACGCGCAAAGTCTATTTCGAACTCAACGGCATGCCGCGCGAAGCCATCGTCAAGGACAAGCTCATCAAGAGCGCCGCCGTCGAAAAGCCCAAAGCCGACCCCGCCAACATGCACCACCTCGGCGCGACCATGCCAGGTCTCGTCTCCGAAGTGAAGGTGAGCACAGGCGCCGAAGTCAAAAAGGGCAACGTCCTGATGGTGCTCGAAGCGATGAAGATGCAAGTCAACGTTGCCGCTCCGATCGATGGCATCATCGCCGCCGTTCCCGTCGCCAAAGGAGACGTCGTCGAAGCCGGAGACCTCCTCGCCGTATTCCAGTAGGAGCGGTAAGACGGCAGGGTTCATTCGGAAATGGCGGCACACCGACGTCGCTTCAGCATATTCGTGGTAGCGCATGACTTTTTTTTAGTTTCAGCACGCCGCATTGAATCCATTGACGAGAAATGAAGAGGCCGCGAATTTGCAACTCCCCGCTACGGGGAGTGCAGCGTATGCAAAAATACTTCGTTGGAACATCGGGGTGGCAATATCCAGAATGGTTGGGGAAATTCTATCCTGAAAAAATGCGTAAGGAACACATGCTCCGCTTTTATGCGGAACGCTTCAATAGTGTCGAAGTGAATTACACATTCAACCGCCTGCCCACTGAAAAAGTGTTGAAGAACTGGATGGAACAGACACCAAAAACATTTCGGTTCACGCTGAAAGCACACAAGGCCATCACACACAAATCGGTTCTGAGGCCAGACAACATTCTCGAGGCGTTTTTAAATATAGGAAAGGTGCTGGGGGCGCAACGCGGCTTGATGTTGTTTCAATTCCCACCGGCCCTGCACGCCGATATTCCATCCTTCACGGAATTCTTGAAGCGGATTCCAGACGGCACACGCGCCGCGTTTGAGTTCCGGCACAATTCCTGGTTCTGCGATGAGCTCTACGCACAATTGGAGAAAAAGAATCTGACGCTCTGCGCCGCCGAGAGTGAAACATTGAAAACGCCGCCGGTCATAACGGCTGACTACGGGTACTTTCGGTTGCGCCTAGTCAATTACACGGACCAGGACATTTCTAGGTACGCTCAACAGCTCCGTGACGGAGGATTGAAAGAAACGTACGTCTACTTCAAGCATGAAGAAGCGGGCAGCGGGCCGATTTTTGCAGCCAAGCTGAACGAGAAACTAACTCCTGACGATGTTCAGCATAAGTCGTCGAAAAAGAAGGCTGCTGAGCTCTCCTTATGCAATTGTGCCCTCTAGTTGTCACGTGAGCAATATTGTCAGACAAATAATCTTTGACTGAAATTCAAACCGGCCTTAATTTGGGATGATGATCGGGCTGGCTTGCCGACATACTCGATCGACAAAAC
>Ga0163155_10001624_pt1 | contig 26847 bp, 28 predicted proteins | sample OliLakLV19SP4G1_FD_148611 | JGI IMG/M metagenome (GOLD analysis project Ga0163155, IMG submission 148611) | Freshwater microbial mat bacterial communities from Lake Vanda, McMurdo Dry Valleys, Antarctica - Oligotrophic Lake LV.19.SP4.G1 | ecosystem: Environmental > Aquatic > Freshwater > Lake >... | reverse complement strand
CGGTGCTAATGTGGGAAGGCGTAGCCTTGGCGGATTCTGCTCTCCATCACAATAGGAATAGGTTGCATTCCTACATAAAATAGGCAGTGGCTCTCCTGGAGTGCACGAGTCACCAAGGCTCTTACAGTCCGTACCACCTTCAACTGTCAGGACGTACTCGGCAGAGAAACCGGCAAAGCAGACCGGCCAATTTTCACTAAATGGACCATCACCGACTCGTGAAGTGATCGGACCACCTCTGACAATAATGGTGTATGTACCTTCGGGCACATCTGGAGCAAGCTGGCTCAAGGTTTGTTGTGTAAGATCCGCATTCCCCACAGCATCAATTGAGATAGGAATACGGAACGTTTGTGGCCCAAAATCGCCTCCCGGCTGGGTGCTGATGAGCTCCAACCAAATCCGTTTATTTTCAAAAATGGCACTGAGTCCTGCGAATCGAATTCCTGAGGGCTCTGCACGATCGATGTTTGGCGGAATCCAGACTGACAAGTTGCTAATCGAGTTGGCGGGGCAATCTACATACTGTGAAGGTTGGACTGGCCCAGGAGTAGGGGATGCCCAAAGGACAGCTTGAGCCGAGACTTCTTGAGCTAAAGAAACGAGCCCTGTACCGAGAAAAAGGGTCACCAATAACAATTGTAATACAAATCGTTTCATGCTTATTACCATCATAGTAGAAGACAGCCACAGAAACGAGAGGAAGCTACTCTCTAGATAAGGTATAATTCCCCACATGTCAAAGAGCACTCCAACCAAAACCCCACCAGCAGTTACTGATCAAGAAGCGAAACAGCCCAGCCTGCCAATTGCACCAAATGCTCACGTGCATGTGACCTTACCATGGGCAGACGTGGCACCTGCATACCAGAAAGCAATTCGTCGCTTCTCACAAACTGCCAAAGCAGATGGCTTCCGTAAAGGCAAAGTCCCTCTGGAGATGGTGGAAAAAATGGTGGATCAAAGCGCTTTAGTTGAGTATGTTCTTCAGCAGGTCTTACCAGCTGCTTACGCGGAGCAAGTCAAAAAAGACGACAAGCACCCCGTTTCTCAGCCAGAAATTGAACCTATGGAAATCGAGAAGGGGAAAGACTGGAAACTGAACGCCAGCTTTGCCGAAGCTCCAGCGATCAACCTTGGAGATTACAAAGCAACCGTCAAGAAAGCCAAGAAGGCCGCTGAAAAAGACATCGCTGACCAAGAAGCTGAGCTGACCAAAAAAGCCAAAGAAACGGCCAAGAAACCAACTGATACCGAAGAAGCAGTTCCAGCAAACGCGGAGCTCGCCAAAGACGCTCAGACCACTCTTACCGATGCCCAAAAAGAAGATCTTCAAACTCGCCAGATCTTCAAACACTTGGTGGAAGACGTCCAGCCACAAATAGCTGAGCTTTTAGTCCGCAAAGAAGCCGATCGTCAAATTCGACAACTATTAGAACAGCTCGAGAAACTTCAACTGACTGTGGAGAACTACCTCAAGTCACGAAACATGAGTGCCGAGCAACTTCGCCTCGAGTACTTAAGTGCGGCAGTCACTTCACTTCAGTTAGAGTTTGTCTTGGCAGAAATTGGTAAAACCGAGAAGTTGACCGTGGATGACAAAGAAATTGACGAGATGATGAAACAAGTCTTTGGTGAAAACATCACTCAAGATCAAGCGCAAAATAACGATTACCGAAGCTACGTTTTCAACAGTCTCGTCAAGCAAAAGATCGTCAAGTATCTGCTTTCACTTTAATGAAAGTACGCTATACTTGCAGTTAGTTGACACCTCGAGTATTTAGGCCTATAATAGCAAAAACCTCACTTGAAGGTGTTTGTTTCGTAGGAAATACATGAATACGTATGGTCAGTCACCAGCTAGTCGACCCCAGCCATCAGGCGTAAATCCGTTCGCCCGAGCATTGGCTGAAGCTCGTGGTGCGATGGGTGACGAGTCCGGACAACAAGATTTCCAAAGCCCTGCTTCTCAAGACCAAGATCAAAATCAGCATCTCCAAAACCATGACGTGTTCAGTCCTGAACAACAGCAAAAAGATCTGCTTGAAAAACAGCGAAAAGATCGACTGCGCATGGAGCTCCACCGCCGAGTGAATCCCGTCGAGCAAAAAGACGTTTTTGATGCCCGAAAACAACAAGCCAAAAAAGAAGTTGAAGAAATTCGCCACGAGCTCCAGCTCCTGACACAGGAAATGGAAGGCATGGTTAACGACATCGATATTCAGCTGATGGGTCAGATTACCGACGTGGGAACTGCCGGAACTGGTGCCAAAGGCTACTTTGCCAAACTTAAAGAGTTCATTATTCTGCTTCGACAAAAAATCCACAGTGCTCGAACTTGGGCGAACGCGTTTGGCGGGAAAAAGTCCAAACAAGCCGGCCTCAACTTTAAAGCCAAAGGGTATGGTCAAACCAAAAACGTTTGGGATACCATGCACCACGAACGACAAATTGCTCGCGCCGGTGGCTAATCTCACGTGTCTCTGAAGATATAAGGTAGAATACGGCTATATGACCGGATTTGAACGCGCCAGTTTGGCACTTATCTACAACATTTACTTCACGAACAAAGTGCATTCAACGAAAAAGTCTTTCGTGGATAAACGTTTCGTGGTGGAAACCTATGATGAAGACAATAAGTTTCGAAAAAAACGCTACTTCGTGATTCGTGAAATTTCGACCACCAAAATTGACGTGGCATTAGATGAGGGAAACAAGTACAGAGTCTACAACGACCGAGCGATCAATAATCACGCTACCTTGATCCTGACTGAAGAACGACCAAACGAAAAAGTTGAAGTTGACCCAATGGACAGTAAGTACGTGACTGGCGTTGGGGCTGGCTATCGATTTATAATGGAAGAATATGCGAGTGACGAGGTGAAGATCACCGATGACGAACACCGCAAAAGCTTCAAGTATAAAATCGTCCAATAAGGCATGAGCATTTATTTTTTTGAAAAAATGAATTGATCTGCGTTGTGATACAAGGTGCTGTAGTTCGGATCGGCCAAAATGCGCTCTTTCAATGCAGTGACATCTTTGATCCCCATAAAATTGTTCGGATTTTGTCCTTCTCGAAGATCAAGTACGATCAATTCTGGCTGATACTGTTCATAGTTTTCTCGAAGTAACTTGACCTTCCGATCTGTGAAACGAACCGCTAAATTATTCTGCGTCATGATACTTTTTTGTGACGGTACTTTGGATAAAAACGTGTCTAAGTACACAAAATCTTTGGTGTGTGAGTAGAACGCAGGATTGTAACTTAGCGCTAACGGACCACGAAACATTACTCGATATAAAAATGCACTATTGAGTACCAGCAGCGCTGCTACGCCAAACACAATTTTTGGTGAAAATCGTTTTTGTAAAACCGCCAAAGCCAGTGCGGTACTCACTGCCAAAGTGGGAGCAATTTCCGCGTTGTAGTGAAATCCAAGATCCCAATGATTCGTACTTCCTGACAAAAAACGCATTCCCAAGTTCATCAGTAAAATTGGTAATGTCGGCAGGTAGAGCAGCGGCAAAAACAGGAAACTCCAAAAGATATTGAAGGTCGTTTTGAGCTTGATGATTGGCGAAAAAAACTGAGTGAAAAACTCCGCAGTGCTCGTTGATTCAGGAACGTAGTTGTACCAACTTCCGGCAAACGCTGGAATAATAAACTTGATCGTCACAATGCCCCAAACCACAGCATACACCGCTGCAGCAGCTGCAAGTTTTCTCCATTCAGGACGATACAGATACACAAAAAAAGCCAACCCAATTCCAAGCGGGAAGAGCAGTTCTTTGAACGCTAACGTCAAAATAAAAGTAGCTATGAAGGTTTTTTTTCGCCCAGCAATAATGGCCCAGTAACACAACATTAGCGGCAAGGTCATGACTGTGATTTCATGAAAATCTGTAATCAACGCATTCTGCAGCCCGACAAACAACACGTACGAAAACAACACCGCAAGGCTGAGCGTGTTTTTTTTGAGGATAAGCTGGCTGGTTCGATATAACACATAGCTACTCAGACCCACTGCCAACGACTGCGCGATCAGCAACACTTCGCTGCGGTTGGTAAACCAATACAACGGGCTGAGCAGGAAAATTGCGGGATGGAAATGGTCCGCAAAAATCCACTTATCTTCGACGATAAAGTGGTCAATGATCGGTGGCTGAAACTTTGCCACCTGACGAATAGCGACATCAAAAATGCCAAAATCGTAGTACTGCGTTTCGTACTGCCAAAATCGAGTGAGTGACACGATCACCGCAGCAACGGTAAATACTAGACAAACTAACAGGGCAAGATACTGCGCAAACTTTTCGATGCGTTGTTCCATATACCTACTATACCAAGCTGTCTGTACAAAAGGTGTACACTTGAGCGCATGACAGAAATTTTCAATCGCTACCGAGCAATTGGATATCAGACAGAAAATGGAGAAAACGGAGTCATGCACAAGGTCTGGGTACATGGCACGCTTCGAGCGTCTGATGCCCCTGGAGCAGAGAAGTGCATTCATCACACAGAAGATGAAACTCTCTCAAGCGAAGCCGAAACAGAGTTGTGGTTTCTGAACTACGTTCCGTTTTGGATCGTGCTTCCAGTGGTAACAGCAAGATAGCAAACAAAAAGCCCACGGCGTTGTGGGCTTTCTCATTTTTTGTGACCGCGAAGGGACTCGAACCCCTGGCCTCTACAATGTCAATGTAGCGCTCTAACCAACTGAGCTACGCGGTCATTTCTTTTCTAAGACTCTGTATTTTAACAAATAAGATCAAAATTGGCAGCTAGTAGTCCTCAAGTACTCGTCGAGCCTTGCTTGGGCTGCTTCATAGTTCACCACCCAGCCATTGTGAAGGACAGCTTTGACGGCTGCCGTCTCGAAGGTCTTTCCGTCTGAGCCGTACAGCTCTGGGTATCCACCAAACTGCTCAATGTTCTGCCGATACTGCTTTAGATACTTCTCACCGCGCTGCAGATACTCACAACTATCCGGGAGCGTGAGGTTACCCAGCTCGCCAAGCAGCTTCACGTACTCCATGCCCCAATGACTCCACATCCCTTCACCCATATATCCTGGCGCAAAAAACTTTACGGCTGGCTGCATCTCATTTTGGGTGTTGGTCCGTGAGTACTTAAGCGGGAACGGCGCATCCAGTTTTTCGGTGTGAATAAACTGCACCATCTTTTCCAGCTTTTGAAGATCTTCAGGAATGGCTGGATCCAAGAAGCCACTAGAAAAGGCAAACAGACTATCTCCACTAAAGTGATCGCCAGCTGTGGAAAGATCATTTGCAAAGAAGCCGAGCTCTTCTCGCCAATAGGTGTTGATGATGTCGCGTTTCCACTCAGTATTTTTGGTGAGTGGCTGGAGCTCTGCCGGCCATACTGTGGAATCTAACAGGTTTTGCTGTGCGGCAAGCTGTAGCGTTTTCCAGGCGATCAGCGTGTCATAAAAGGCACCTTCTCGCTTTACACCGTCTCGAGCACTAGACAGTCGGATCGATCTGTTGACCATCAGCGTAGTTGGATCGATCACGGTAGTAATATATCGAGTGACTTCTTGTTCAAGCGCCTGGCGATACTGTTCTTGCAGTTGAAGCGCAGCGTCCCTTGTAGCTGGGTGCTGTTCGAGTTTTTGAAGCGTGTACAAAATCGCGTGCAAGGCGTCTGAAGGCTCCTCGTAAATGTTGATTCCCGTGAATGTTCTTCCCCCCAACGGCACAATTGTGGTGACGAGACGCTGATTGTGTTGAAGAAAGGCCAAATCGAGCGCTACTGTTTGGAGCGCCATCCGCTGACGATCTTGCAGATCTTCGGGAGTGGAGTAAATGTCTTGGCTGGTAAGTTCATTGAAAAAGATGCCTAAGTTCCGTACATACAAATCGGAGTAGTGGGCACCCGTAATCACATACGGCTTGGTTGGCTGGAATCGAATCGTGTGGAGGTTTCGCAGAACTTCTGGAGCAGTTGAGCCCAATGGCCGTTCTGGTAGTCGACGGTACATGACGATGCGCGCGCCAGCGCGCGCAAGAGCCGTCAATTTCATAAACGGATGAGTAGAAAATTTCGGCGGAAACAATTCAATCAGTTCTATCTTCCCGTCGGTATTTACTCGAGTCTGAAAGGGTGACTGAACCATCGTCCACTGAAAGTAGGGGTCCGTGAAAAACGCACCTGCCCCAACCCAAAGCAAGAGGCCCGTGATCAACCCACAAACACCCCACACAACAACTTGAGATACATGCATTGCAAAGTATTGTATAATCACTGCTTGTGTTTAACCGCCTGAATAATCGCCTTACCCAAATCATCACCACAACCACCCCTGGGAGTGGGTTTTGATGTGACTGCAAACCAGAGACATCTAAACCCCTCCACGATGAGGGGTTTTTTAGGGCAAAAAATATATGCAACAAGAACGAGCAATCTATCTTAATCATGAGCAGCAAGAGTGATACAACGCGGTGGCTATTCTTGTAGAGCTCTATAAGCTATCTCAAATGGTCTATGTCCAAAGCATTCAACAGTTGGGGGTCCTTGAAGAGGATGCCATCCGCCAAATTGAGCGCATCGATAGTCCCTGCCGAAAGATGATGCTCAAGCACATCCAAGCAGTCATGGCACTCGACAAAGACTATGAGGCCGATGTAGAGCACCAGGTTGAAGAAATTAAGCGTGTGTTAGGAATGCAGTGATCGAGTACAATAGCCTAAGCTCCCACAAGAGCTCAATAAGGCAGAGAGGAATGTATGTCACAAAAACTTGACGAGGCATTACGCCAAAAGTCAGTTGACGAGCAACAACTTTGGGCGGTCCGACACACTACTGAACACGTTCTTCATCAAGCTGCTAAAGAGCTGTATCCCCAAATTCACTTAGCGATGGGTCCTGCCACGGATGACGGTTTTTACTTTGACTTCGACGGCACACCATCTGCAGATGTGAAAGTGGTTATCTCCGAATCTGACTTTCCCAAAATCGAAAAACGCATGCGCGAAATTATTAAGCGCAACTTGCCCATGCTGCGTGAAGAAATTTCTGTGGAAGAAGCCCGCAAACTTTTTGCGGATAACCCCTACAAAATGGAGTGGGTCGATGAAATCGAACAACGTGGTGAAAAAGTGACGATCTACTGGACGGGTAAGCCAGGCGATAAAGGCTCAATGGTGGATCTGTGTGGTGGTCCACATGCCGAAAGCACTGGCGCCATCAAAGCGTTCAAGCTTCTTTCTGTGGCTGGTGCGTACTGGCATGGTGACGAGAAAAACAAAATGCTGACCCGTGTATATGGCACAGCATTTAATTCTCAAGAAGAGCTTGACGCCTATTTGGCTCAACTGGAAAAAGCACGTCAGAATGACCATCGTAAGCTGGGGGCAGAGCTGGGGTTATTTACCTTCTCTGACTTGGTTGGCAAAGGTTTGCCACTTTGGACACCCAAAGGCGCCACGGTTCGTCGTGAGCTCGAGCGCTTTGTGGTAGATGAAGAACTGGCTCGTGGCTATCTGCACGTCAACACTCCAGACATCGCTTTGCTTGATCTGTATCGAACTTCTGGCCACTATCCGTACTACAAAGAGACGATGTACGCGCCAATCAAGATTGACGAAGAAGAGTTCATGCTTCGTCCAATGACCTGTCCGCATCACTTTGAGATTTACTCAGCGCAGCCACGTAGCTACAAAGAGCTACCAATGCGTTTAGCAGAGCTTGCTCAGTTGTATCGTTATGAAAAATCTGGCGAGTTAACTGGCCTGATGCGTGTTCGTACCTTCTGTTTGGCTGACGCCCACATCATTGCCCGTAAAGAACAGGCCGTGAAAGAGATTAACGATGTCATCGACTTGATTGAGTACGTCTCAAATCTTTGGGGCTTAAAACCAGGTGATGACTATCGCTTCCGTCTGTCTCTAGGAAATCGAGCTGATGACAAGAAGTACTACAAGGATGACGCTGCCTGGGACTTTGCAGAGAACGTTCTGCGCGAAGTCTTAGATACACGTGGCTCAATGTACTTCGAAGCCGAAGACGAAGCCGCCTTCTACGGACCAAAAATTGACGTCCAGATGAAAAACGTGCATGGCAAAGAAGAAACAGCATTCACAGTCCAGTATGACTTTGTGATGCCAAAGCGCTTCAAGCTCAGCTTCATCAACGAGGCAGGCCAAGAAGAAGAGCCAATCGTCATTCACCGTTCTTCGATCGGTGCCATTGAGCGGATCATGGCGTTCCTGATCGAAAAGTTTGGCGGCGCATTCCCACTCTGGTTAGCTCCAGTACAGGTAGTCGTCATTCCAATTTCTCAGGATCAACATGGCTATGCGAATGAAGTGGTCACGGCACTCAAAAAAGCCAAGATCCGCGTCGAAAACTGGAACGAAGCCGAAAGCATGCAGAAACGCATTCGTCGCGCTGAAAAAGAAAAAGCGCCGTACATGCTAATTCTGGGTAAACAAGAAGTTGATGAAAAAACCCTGAGCGTCCGCCATCGTGGCAATCAAGATTTAGGAAAGATGTCAGTGGAATCCTTGATTGACAAACTTCGTCAAGAAATTGAGAGCAAATCGCTCTAAGGTATGGTTTCAACTGAACAAAAATCAGGCCGTAACTTCGGGGCGCTTCACAGCGCCTTTGAAGTATCTGGATGTTTTCTCAAATTGCTAAAGACAGTCGGTCAGATTCTGATAAAGTAGAGCAGACAACAACGACCAATAAGAACTTGAGGTTTTTTATGGCAGACAAATACTCTGCAGTTTGGGTTTCCCACTCATCACTTTCTGACTTTTTATCGTGCCCACAGCTGTACTACCTCAAGAACGTTTATAAGCGCCCAGAGACTGGTCACAAGATGACGGTCATGTCACCACCACTTGCGCTCGGCCAAGCCGTTCATGACGTCGTAGAGTCGCTTTCCACCATGCAAACTGACCAGCGTTTCCGCCAGCCATTGATGGTCAAGCTGGCTTCCTCCTGGGAAAAGGTGTCCGGGAAGAAGGGTGGCTTCTCCAGTGAGGAACAAGAACTGCGATATCGCCAACGTGCTGAGGAGATGATTCGCCGGGTTGAGCAACATCCTGGTCCGCTCCGTAATCTGGCTGTCAAAATCAACATGGACCTGCCTCATTATTGGCTGAGTGAAGAAGATCAAATCATTCTGTGTGGAAAAATCGACTGGCTCGAGTATCTTCCAGATGTAAACATGGTCAACATTCTGGACTTTAAAACCGGCAAAAATGAAGAAAAAGCTGACTCACTCCAACTGCCTATCTACCGGTTACTCGTCGCAAACTGCCAAAAACGCCAAGTCGCTCACGCCTATTACTGGTATTTACAGTACTCTGACGACGTAACTGAGAAAGAGTTACCAGATCTAGAATCATCTCAGCAACGGGTACTCGAAGTGGCGAAACAAGTGAAACTGGCCCGAAAATTAGAGCGCTACAAATGCCCAGGCGGGGAGAGCTGCTCAGCCTGTGAGCCTTTTCTAAAAGTCCAACGAGGCGAAGCCGAGTTTGTCGGCACTAACAGCTACAACGCTGACGTCTTCGTCGTGCCCTGGGGAAAATCCACCAGCGACGACGACAGCATCATTCTCTAAGCTCAATAGCTGGCGAACAGTTGTGGGAACATCTCAACTCGGTTCATCCAGACGAGGATGAAGTAGAACACCAACACGCCAATGAACAAGGCGAGCAGAATGCGTGAGTTTGGATGGTTCTTGAAGAATTCCTCTTGAGGTTCCACGAAGTATGGCTTGGTCCAGACACTGTGTTTTTTGGCTGGGCGAGAAGCCGTTACGGAAGGGGCAGTGCGGGACACTACTCGGCGTGGTTTGGCTTTTACAGAGGATTTGGCAACTACTTTAGAAGTAGAAGGTTTTTTTGCTTTGGCAGGCATAGGTTTCCTTTTGAATACTGCAGTTTTTAGCATCAAGACTGCTTGGTAAAGACAGTGTAGCAACAAAAAGGGAGTGAGAGCAAGAAGATAATCTATTACACTTCAATCTTTTGAGTCGATCCTTTAACAGAAATTTTTACATCAAATGGAATCTCAGCAACTTGCTTAAACTTCTCTGATCCAGATTCAGAAAGACTAATCTTAAATGAGTAATTTCCTGCAGTTGTCACAACCAACCCTTCTATTCTCAGACGAGTACGCATCCGATCCATCCCTAAAGGCATTTCAAAAGGAGCCTGATAGGTAGAAACTACTTTTCCATTAGGGTCAACAATATTTAGCTCAACCTTTGCACTTACAGCTTTGCTCAGGTCTGTTTTTACAATGTAGCTGACCACTTCATAGTTAATGGGCACGTTAAATGATTTACCTTTTACATCTTCAAGAGATGAAACCTCTACAGCAAGATTTTCTAAAATGTCACTCAAAGATAAGTTATTCGTTTCTTGATCAATCACACTCTTAGCACATAGCACTGACCAGATATGGTTTAGCATTTAGCCTCCCTTGTTCAATATTAAAAGAATAGTCCTTAGTAGATACTGTGTAGGTTTCCCCTAGGTGAGAAGCATTTGAAATTTCTTTTTTAGCCAAGAAGTCTTTCGTTGAACTATTAGTAGTCAACGTAAATGAATTATCCAGAAAAGCTATTTTGGGAGGGATCAAATATGAACCCATTGCTTCAGCAATTTTTTCTAAAATAGCAAGGCTAGGAAGCCTTTCTCCCGATTCAATTCTGGCAATACTTGGCTGTTGAGTATTAACCAGCTCGGCAAGTTTTGACTGAGTCATGTTCTTCATGAGTCTTGCCCTAACTATCATTTTAGCAATTTCCCAAGAAAGACTTCTTTTCTGGTATTCCTTTTTAAATTCTTTGTTTTGTAGTAATTTTTTTCTAGCTTCAGCAATTTGCATAACTACCTCCTTGAGTAACTAACACAACGATAATGACAGTGTATTCGCATATGCTAACGCAATTTTGATCTCTTTGACCGGCGTATTATTTGACTTCTTTTTGAAGGCAGAAAGCAACCAAGCCTCAGAACTTTGAATAATGAGAAGAATTCTATAAAAAAATCCTTGGAACGTAACTTTAAGCTCGTAAAGACTACAGCCTTTAAGGCTTTTCAAGAACTTTGTTTTCATTAGTGCCAACCCTTGCTCCTCAAATAAATCAATCACCCATTGTATCTTTGCTCCAGCTTTTGGAGGCTGAGCAAGGATAAAGTCCATAACTGGAGATTGATAGCGATTCGTTTCCCAGTAATTGATTTTCATAACATGAGTGTTATATTATCTTTAGCGGTCTTAAAAATCAATCCCCACGTTAAGGAATCTAATGGCTTACACTACAGCGAACCTTTTAGAAAAGGCACTTGCAATCACGACAGCTTTTGCGGGCAGCGCTTCATCTAGTTCAGTTCCACTTGATTCAGTTCTCCGAACAGTCTTCGAGGAACTTAAGAAGATTAACCAGGAAATAGATTAACGTCCTCGAGACAATAATAAGTCCTCCCTCTAGCAATCTCGAGTGTGCTATGGCATAATACGAGATCGTTACGTTCGCAAGTTAACAGGAGCTGACGAAAACACGTTTTCATGATTAGAAAAAAACCGTTTCAACGGCCACAGCAGCAATTTCGGGTTACCGCCAATTTCAATATTCGCGTACCAGAGCTGCGGGTGCTCACCGATATCGGGGAGATGGTCGGCGTCATGTCTACTCAGGAAGCCCTGGAACGTGCCCGAAACGAAGGGAAGGATTTAGTACTCGTTACCGAGACTGCTAAACCACCCATCGCCAAGATCATTGATCTTGCCAAGTACCGCTATCAGCTGCAACAAAAGGTAGCTGAGGGCCGAAAGCGCTCAAAAGCGCAGGAAATCAAAGAAATTCGCTTGACACCGTTCATCGGTGAAGGTGACTTTCAAACCAGATTAAAAAGAGTTTTGGAGTTCTTAAAAAAAGGTGACAAAGTTCGTTTAACTCTTGAATTCAAGGGAAGAGCGATCACAAAGCAAGAGTTTGGCCGAGAACACTTTGACCGTATTTTCGCCGAGACTGCTGAGCTTGCCACTGTTGAGATTCATCCAAAGATGTTGGGCAAAAAGATGATGGCCCAGCTGATGCCAATTAAGAAGAAATAGGTCATATTCGTTAAACGAGGCAATATGCAGAAGTACAAACGAAAAACACGATCCGGCGTAGTAAAGCGCTTCAAGATCACTGGCACAGGCAAAGTCCTGCGTCGTGCTCAGAACATGCGTCATCTTCGTCGTAAGAAAAGTAAAAAAGCAATTCGCCGCAGCCGAAAACCAATTGAGGTGGTCGGTAAATATGCAATTAAGATCAAGCACATGCTTGGTTTGAGATAAAGCGATTGTAATTAGGAAGTTATGCCAAGAACAAAAACCGGAACCGTCCGACACCGTCGTCATAAAAAGCTGTTAGCTCGTACCAAAGGTTTCCGCGGTGCAAACAACAGATTATACAAACACGCCAAAGAAGCAGACCTGCATGCAGGACAATACGCTTACGTTGGACGCAAGCTTCGTAAGAGAGACATGCGTTCCCTCTGGATTCTTCGTATCTCCGCTGGGCTCAAAACTATCGGCACTGTCAATTACTCACGTTTTATCAACATGATGAAAAAAGCCAACATCTCCCTGGACCGCAAGATCCTGGCCGATATTGCTGCCACTGACTTTGCTTCGTTTAAAACCATCGTAGAAAAAGTGCGGGGTTAATTCGAGCACGGTAGTTATCAAACAGAACTCTAAGACCCCGCCACAAGCGGGGTTTTTCGTTATAATCAAGCAACCAAAGGACTTTCCAGATATGACAGATGCACAACCAGTGACGCTCACACAGCTCAAGAATCGCGCAGAAGATATTCGCGCTGAGCTTTCTCTTGATCAATCTTCCCCAGAAGAACTCAATTCCAAGTACCTGGGCAAAAAAGGCAAGTTTAATGACTTGGCCCAAGTCATTCGTCATGTCTCCGCTGAGGACCGCAAAGGAGCAGGCCAAATTCTGAACGAGCTGAAATTAGCACTCGAAAAACAGATTGCCAAAATTACGGTAGAGCAAGACGTTGCTCCTGGCTGGACGGACATGACTGTTCCTGGTCTTCAGCCAAAGTCTGGGCACGTCCATCCTGTTTCTCAGGCAATGGAAGAAGTCACCCGCATTTTTGAACGAATTGGCTTTACCCGCGTCCGCTATCCTGAAGTTGACTGGGACCACTATGTCTTTGAAGCGCTGAATATGCCGCCAAACCACCCAGCCCGTGACGAGTGGGAGACGTTCTTTGTCGATGCACCGATTGACCATAAGTTTGGCAAAGTGGTGCTCACCACCCACACCTCCAACGGCCAAGTTCGCGAGATGGAGCGTTTAGGCTCCACGCCACCAATTCGGATGATCAACATTGCGCGCTGTTATCGTCGGCAGCAAGATGCCACCCACACCCAAATGTTTCACCAGTTTGAAGGTCTGGTGGTGGATAAAGGCATCAATATTCAGAATCTCAAAGGGACACTGGACTACTTCGCCCAAGAATTTTACGGACCAGGCACCAAAAGCCGGATCCGGCCATTTCACTTTCAGTTCACCGAGCCATCATTTGAAGTGGACTTCAGCTGTCACATTTGTGATGGAACTGGACTGGTGGATGGAAAAGATGACGCTGGCAAAGCAAGCAAAGTAAAGTGCAAGTTCTGTAAATCTGGTTGGCACGAAGTGGGCGGGGCAGGCATGGTCCATCCAAATGTTTTGAAAGCTGGCGGCATCGATCCTGACGTCTACACTGGCTTTGCGTTTGGCTGGGGAGTAGAGCGCACCTACACGCTCAAACCGGGCTTAAACATCGATGACATCCGTTTGTTCTACAGCGGTGAAATGCGATTTTTGGAGCAGTTCTAATATGTCTGAAAACTCCCGGGCCGAACTGACACGCCGTATCGCACAGGAAGTTCGTGATGGCCAACGAACGATCGAGATCAGGACGCTGGCTGGCACTGAGCAACTAAATGTCACATGGAAAAAGACTCAAGCCATCGAGGGCAACGATCGCTATTCCTTAGTAGTGAAAGACCAGAAAAAAAATACTGTTGGCTATATTGAGTACACGATTAATCTGACGGTTCGACCACCAGTGGCCCGAGTGGAGAATAAGTTCGTTGAGCCACCCTACCGTGGGAAAGACATCGCTCAACAACTTTTCCAATTGGTGGCCAAAGACTTGGAAGAGCGGGGCATTCTTCAAGTGGAAAGCAAAATCCGCATCGGGAACACTCCAGCCCTTGTCTCTCGGCAACATGTGCGCGAAATACTGACAGGTCGCCGTTACAAAACCACATATCAACCATCAGTTGATCAAACACAATTTTATGAAGTTGTCACATTGCTTGACCAATTCGAAGACGAACAAGGAGAAACATGAACATTTTAATTCCACACCAGTGGCTACTCGAACATCTCGATACAAAAGCCACTCCTACTGAAATCCAAAAGTACTTATCGCTGTGCGGTCCTTCTGTGGAACGTATTTACGAGCGCGAAGGAGAAAGCGTCTACGACATCGAAGTCACCACCAACCGTGTGGACTCTATGTCTGTGCGTGGTATCGCCCGTGAAGCTGCGGTCATCTTGAATCAGTTCGGCATTAAAGCCAAACTAAAGCCGTTCGCTCCGTCACCAATCAAGTTCAGTGCTAAAACCGCACCAAAAAAACTCAAGCTGCCAAACATCGTCAATAATCCTGAGCTTTGTCATCGGATTGTGTGTGTGGCATTGGCAGATGTAGAGCGCGCCGAAACACCAAAATGGATGGCCAAAAGATTGAAGCAAGTGGACATGAACGTGCACGATGCAGTCATCGACATTACCAACTACATCACCCATGAACTTGGACATCCTTGTCACGCGTTTGACTACGACAAAATCATGGAGCTGGGTGGCACCATTATCATCAAAGAAGCTGAAGCTGGGAAAAAGTTCACGACCCTAGATGGCATCGAGTACACCACTGTCGGCGGCGAGCTTGTTTACGAAAACGACGAAGGCATCATCATTGACCTTCCCGGAATTAAAGGCACGGCCAACACCGCGATTCAAGAAGGCACAAAGAACGTCCTGTTTTGGATTGAAGCGCCAGTGGCCAAAAAAGTTCGTTTTGCATCGATGACCCACGCCATTCGCACGGTTGCCGCACAGCTAAACGAAAAAAACGTCGATCCACATTTAGCACTTCCTGTTTTAGAAGAGGGGACCAAGTTATTCCAAGTACTGTGCAAAGCGACGATCGCCAGCGGATTGTTTGATCAATTTCCTGGACAACGACAGATGCCAACCGTAGAGGTCAGTGCCACACGAATCTCTGAGTACTTAGGCATTGAGCTGCCCGTAAATCGAATCGCTGCAATTTTGGAAGAGTTAGGCTGCCAAGTCACCATGAAAAAAGGTGTGTTCACTGTACTGCCGCCAACCTTCCGACCAGACATCACCATTCCGGCGGACGTGATCGAGGAAATTGCCCGCATCTACGGCTATCACAACTTGCCAAGTGTCTTGATGTCTACGCCAATTCCGTTGAACAAACCAAAGCACACCAACTTTGACATGGAGAATCGAATCAAACGTTTCTTGGCAGCTATTGGATGGCAAGAAGTCTACACATACTCGATGGTCAGTGCAGAAGTAGCGCGACAATCTGGTCATAAGCTGGACGAGCACTTACAACTGCAAAATCCTCTCACCGATGATCGTGTCTATCTCCGTCGTTCACTGACTCCGTCACTCAAAGAGATCCTGGATCAGAACCCACAGTTTGCACAGCTGTGTGTGTTTGAGTTTGCCAATACCTATACGCCCATTGAAAAACAACTGCCCAACGAAGCACTGCACTTGACGATGGTGTCACGCAAAGACCTTCGTGCGGTCAAAGGTGACCTTGAAGTGTTACTGCGCAGTTTGTACGTGAGGGGAGTGCAGTATCGCCAAGAAGGAAACACTCAAGCGTTAATCCTGGTGAACGACGCCAATGATCAACAAACGATACTCGGTGAAGTCAGCCTGGTTGGGAAAGGTGTCGTTGCCGTTGATATGCCGGTGGAAAAATTGATGGCAGTCAGCCGCGTCTATCCACGCTATCAGCCACTCGCCAAAACCAACGCAGTCATTGAAGACATGACGTTCACCATTCCTGGCGACGTCACCATTGGTGATATGTTGGCAGAAATTCACAAGGTCTCACCATTCATTCGTGATGTGGAGTACTTAAATCACTACGAAAAAAACGTCAGTTTCCGAGTTTCATATCAGGATTTGGAGACACAAGTCAGTGACAGCACAGTTACAGCTCTTCGCAAAAAAATGGTCACTGCTATTGAAGAAAAATTCACGGCAAAGTTAGTTGGTGGATTAAAGTAAACCAGGCGCTAGAGAGTAAAGGAGGTCCGAAAGATCGGACACGTTACTCTCTAGCCAAACACTACCTAGTCACCCCAAGCCTGAAAAATCGGATACCACTGGATGTAGTACCAGAGGACATCTTTGTCTCTGGACTCAAGATCTTTCACGATTGACGAGTCGACGATCAGTTCGGTGGCGAGGAAGTCCGCCAGCGGTTCACCAAACTGGGCGACGACGTCTTCGTGCCGATGATTACGAAACAAAAACTGAAGCGTTGCCAGTCTGAAGTGCGGCATCCCCATACGGACGACCAGCTGGTACGCTGCGTCTGTGTTGAAGTCCGGTGCGCTGGGATCAATCAACTGCAAGGCGATATTTTTCAACACCATGTTGCAGTCACGAACAGCTTCGACGCACCGTAAACTTTCTGGAGGAGTTCCTCCCTCCCATGCAACCATATTACTTGCCTGAATCATTTCTCGAACTTTTTGCGCGTCCATCAAATCATCTCCTAAGATAACTGTGTTGTGCTTTTTAAAGGACACCATGCATCGATGATAAGAGCGCGGCGCTCCGAATCACCAGAACAGCATGTGTTTCCAAATCAGAGTGTATCGCATTGTTCAAGATAATTGAGCGGCAACGGCGCAGACCATTGAACTACAATAGTGCTATGAAGACTTTACAGCGGTGGCTATTGGCAGGACTGGTGGTGTTGTGGCCTAGCAATTTATTTTTAAAGTTTGCCGTGGAAACCGGGTATCTTCACGGCTTATTGGTGGACTACTTACTGCCAAAACTGTTTGTGACTGATCTCCTCATCGTGGCTTTGCTGGCAACCTGGTGTGTTGAACTAGCGCGAGCTCACGTAAAAAAACGCGGAACACTTCGTGGGATGCTTGTGGGTGGAGTGCTCATCCTGTTGTTAGGACTGTTACAGCTTGATGCTGTCAAACCACTTGCCGCGTTTTGGTTTTTAGCAAAGATTGTGGAGATGGTGTTGCTGGTAGGCTTTCTCGTTACACACAGACAGTACTTCAAGGAACGAGTGTTTTTGGTGGCACTGATGCTGATGCTGACGATTCAGTCGGTGGTCGGTCTGGGACAGTTCTTCACACAATCTTCAGTCTTTCCTTCTTACGCATGGCTTGGTGAGACACGTCTAGAGAAGCGTGCTGGCCTAGCACGAGGTACTTTTGAAAACGTCGAGAACATTTTGCCGTACGGAACGACGCCGCACCCTAATGTTCTTGGTGCAGTGCTAGCGATCGGTTCACTCGCACTTTGGAGCGGAGTAGCTGCGGCACAGACAAAACGTCCAACAGATCTAGCACTGAAAATTGCGGCTGTCGCTGTAAGTTTGTTGGCGTTGGCAACGTTGACGTTCACCCAGTCGTGGTCTGCTTGGCTGACATTAGCCGCTGGTTGTGCAGCAATGTGGTTATCCTCGCTAGTGCACAAGCACCGTCATGACACGCTGTGGGGGAGAGCCATCATGGCCGGAATCTTGACAGCTTTTGTGGTAGTCCCGTTCGTGATGCTGCAGGTAGCCAAAACCTATCCTGACAATACCTCGTTTACCCGGCGGAGTTCTTTGAATCAAACTGCCTGGCAGCTGTGGCGAGAACATCCTTGGAAAGGTGTGGGTCTCAATCAATTTACAGCAAAGATCGAAACCGTCTCTCCATCGGCAGAAATCGTTCGCTTCGTACAGCCTATTCACCACGTAGGGTTACTTGTTTTCAGTGAAGTTGGAGTGATCGGTGTGATTCTCGCTGCCGTGTGGATACATGCGCTTTACCGACCGCTCAAGAGCTCACAACGCAGACTTGTGTGGGCAACAGGACCGTATCTCGCACTGCTGCTCCTGCCAATTGCCGCACTTGATCACTTTTTAGTCACACAACACGTTGGCCAACTAACGTTGGTGATCGGCAGTGTCTGGATTGCGACAAACCTTCTTGAGAAACATTCTTCCAGTTAAGGAGCGGGCGTTGGCGAAGGTGAAGGAACAGGTGTTGGTATTGGCAAAATGGGTGATGCCACAGGACTTGGCACTGGGCTTGGCTGTGGAGTAGGCTGAGGCGCTGGCTCCTGCCAATCTTGGTTGCCCGTTCCAATCCGGATCGTACTCGTGGTTACTTCTTTACCATTTCGTGACTTTGCTTTGGCATAGATCTGATGACGTCCAGCTGGCAAGCGGACAGTACTCTCGTAACTTTTACTGTTGACGGTTTCTTTCAAACTTCCGTCTACCCACAGCTCGATCTTTTCAATTCCATCACCTGAGTCAGCGTAAATCTTGAACTGAACATCTTCTTTGTCGTACTTTGTTTCATTTCTCGGCTCATCGATTTTGATAGACACCTCACTGGTGTCGCCACAGTAGTCTCTTGGTGCTTTGTACTTTTCTTCTGGTTGGCCGTTCACCCATGCATCAATCGCATCTTGCCAACGATTCTTGCCGTCTTCACTAAATGGATCATCTTCACGAAGCACAATGAACTCTTTTTCATCATAGTCACCAGCAACAATTTTGGCGTCCGTAGCAAGTTTGGAACCTTCACCGCGACACACTTTTAATTTGGTGTGAATGGGATCAGGACCAGTTGGCTTTGTGCCTTTGATGACCCACTCGATTTTCCCTGGATAGCCGTCATGAGATGGGTAACCAGAAATAACATCGAGATCAACTTGCTCAACACCTGGAGGAGGAGTCCACTCAGGAGCTTTGTAACCATTCTTCAGTGCTTCATTGAGGATGTTTCGCCAGATAGGGGATGCCCCAGTAATACCTGAAGCCACACTCTTCATTGCCGTAGCATCGTTGTTTCCCACCCAACTTCCAATGATAATGTCTTGGGTCCAACCGATCGTCCAGTTATCTTTTTGATCGTTGGTGGTACCCGTTTTAACGGCAACACCTGGCCCAACGTTAAGCAGTGAGTTCGCACCAAAGGCCATCAACCGAGCATTATTGTCAGATAAAATGTGATCAATTAAAAATGCTTCTTCAGTAGACATCACTCGTTTCCCTTGAGTGGGTTTGAACTCACGAAGCACTCGTCCGTCTTTGTCGGAAACTTTGAGAATAGCCACAGGCTCTACTTTTGTTCCACCGTTGGCAAAAGCAGAGTACGCCGTGACCGTGTCGATCAAGTGCACTTCAGCACCTCCCAGAGTAGCGGAGAGACCAAAGTTTTGCATGTTTGCTTCAGTAGGTTGTAGGGTAGGGAAGCCCATGTCGTAGGCCATACTCAACCAATCTTTGATCCCCACCATTGCCAGTGACTTTACGGCAGGCACGTTGAGGGAACTTCCCAAACTATTTCGTAAACTCACCGGACCACGGAACTTGCCGTCGTAGTTTTTTGGCTCGTACGGTTTTTCTCTGTCGTTACGCATGAATGTGGTAGGAACGTCTGCCAGCATGGTGGCTGGGGTGTATCCTTTGCGGAACATCCCTAAATACGTCAACGGTTTAATCGAAGAACCTGGCTGACGCAAGCCATCTACAGCTACGTTAAACTTGCCATCAATCTCGGTACTGTTGTAGTCCACACTTCCCACCATTGCCAAAATCTCACCCGTCTTGGGATTCATTGCTATTGCCGCACCGTTAGAAATATTCAGATTTTTGACTTTTTCAATTTCAGTTTGGACGCTGGTTTGTGCCATGTTTTGCATGTCTAAATCCAGAGAAGTGGTCACTTCAAGTCCACCTTTTGCCACCACACCTTCTCCAAAATCTTTTTCCAGAAGGTCACGAACGTAGAATACAAAGTGGGGAGCAGTTAACGAAGAGCTGGCCTGGGCAAACACCACCGTATCCAGATCTTTGACGGCTTGGTCGTACTGTTCTGAAGAAATGTAGTTGTCTTCAGTCATTCGACGGAGAACACCCAGCGCACGCCACTTCCATAACGGCGTACCGTCATCTGCAGTTTTCCCTGCAAATGGAGAGTAGGCGGACGGTCGTTGAGGTAATCCAGCCAGGATCGCAGACTCAACTAGGTTGAGTTGGCTAACGTCTTTGTTGAAGTAAATCTGTGTTGCTGCACCTACACCCAGCGAGTTTCCACCGTAAGGCGTTTCATTAAAGTAGAACTCTAAAATTTGATCCTTGGAGTACTTTTGTTCAATTTGCAGCGCCAGAATAAACTCGTTGAACTTGCGCATTGGGGTACGTTCGTTAGTTTTGAGTAAGGCGTTCTTCACTAACTGCTGAGTGAGCGTTGAGCCTCCAACCACGCGGCCACCGCGGAATACGTAGTTATAGACAATTCTGAATGGGGTAAGTGGATCAACACCGCCATGGCGATAGAAATCTTTATCTTCGACCGCTACCGTCGCTTCCTTGAGCGTTCCAGGAACTTGGCCAATCTGTACGGGATCGTTACGCTCTTCGGCGTATAAGTCGTAGAGCAGCTTTCCATTTCGATCTAAAATTTTACTGGTAAAGCCTTCACGTTTCACAACCTGTCCTGGTTGTGGCAAGTCTTTAGCTACCCATGCATACAGAAGAAAGAACGTCACCACGCCACCAATCACGCTCACAAAGAACAAAATCATTGCCACACGCACCAGCTTGATCATTCGTAATCGTTTTTCAGCTGGGGTTAATCTTTTGTGACTGCGGATACCGTTTCTCGATGGCACAAAACCTTGCTGCACATTGTGATGCAGACGACGTCGTGAGCGAGTTTTACTCGTCAACGATGACCAAAGCGCCACGAACGGATTCGTCAGCGTCTCCCAAATAGCGGTCAAGTTTATTTGCATTTGTGTCTTTATTTTATCAGTCTTTTGATTTGGTGTATCTTCTCGAGGAATAAACAGTTCTTGCTCAGAGTCATCACTGCCAGATCGCTCAACGCTATCGGCGTCAATTACGTCGAGCTGTGGTTCGAATGGTTTGTCTTTAGGGTAGTCGTTTTCCACAATACAAACATGACATTTACGGCGGCGATCATCAAGCCCAAAAAGAAACCGCCGGCTACGTCAGTGCTCCAGTGTTCACCTAAGCTTACTCTACTAAACATGGTCAAGATTGCAAACCCAGCCAAAACTGCGCCAAGGCCAAGCTTTACCAACATCGGAATTCTGGGTGAGGTCCAGATGACCGCAAAGAGTGTGATCGTCACAAACACCGCCCGAAGGCTGTGGCCTGAGGGATAGGAAGAGACATCAAAGACATGGAGATCAGGAAAAACAAAGTCAGTAGGATGGCGATAGAACATAAATGGAGGCGGTGGCTGGAACAAGATTTCTTTTCCCACAATTTCTAGCACGTGGCCCAGAAAGAGGAGACCCAGTGACGTCACCGCCAGCACCCAGCGTCGCATCACCAACAGAAACAGCACCATCGCTGGCACAATCACTTGAAATTTTGCAAACGTTCCTAAAGCGATGAAGTACTCATCGAGTTTATGCGGAACCGCGTTTTGAATTCTAACGGTCAGATCAAAGTCCAAAGATCGCAACATGTCCGCTCGTACTGCAATCGTCACTGCTAGGAAACCCAGAGCAGAAAGCAGCGCCGTCACGAGACAAAGGGACAGAAATATCCGATGGAGTTTGAGAAAGGAAGTAAAGCGTTGCAGAGTAGATATCTTAGTCGGAAAGTGAACCTCTCTCAAGTGGGGAAATGATTTCTCAGATCTGAAAGCGTCCCATAAGCTCTCACAAAAGGGATATCTTTTGATATACTATATCTCCATGAACCGTAGCGAAATCAACCTTAAACAACTCGACTGGTTAAAGTCTACTCAATACAACGATGATGCAACTCAACTTGAAGCAGATTTAGAACATGCGCTGGCATATATCTTTGAGCTGCTGCGATTTTGCCCACGTGAACTGGTCACCGAAAGTCGCTTTGTGCCGCCGTACCGAACTCGTGGCTTCGTTGAATCACCTCTCAGCACCTATGACGATGAAGATCTTCATGCGCTTGAACGCAAGCTGATACCTGTAGACAAAATTCGCGCTACTCAGTGGCGAGTGTTTAGTGATGCGGTCAATTACTATCGCGAGGCGTTCATCAACGATGCCGCAGTCGCGCCTATTCTGGTGCACTTTGAGAAAGCAACCGGCTTGTACTATGTGAAAGATGGGCATCACCGGCTCTATGCCCACAGCATGCTTCGCCGCGGATTAGTCGATGTGGTTTTGTCTGAAACTGGAATGCCGTTCCATCGTGATGTTCGCACTGTGCGAGAGATGCAGATGATCGACCGCTGAGCACTCGATTGCTCAATCAAGATTTTCGAGTAGAATCTAGTTCATGAAAACAGTCAGCCCCGACTCAAACATCCACGAACTTTTGACCCGCGGCGTTGCTGAAGTTTTACCAACAGCTGAAAAACTGGCGGAAGCTTTAGGACAACGCAAACTTCGTGTGTATCTGGGCATAGATCCAACTGGGGCGTTTCTCACTTTAGGTCACGCAGTCGTTTTACGAAAACTACAACAGTTCGCACAGCTGGGTCACGATGTCATTTTGCTGATTGGCAACGGCACCGTTCGAATTGGTGACCCAACCGGCCGAGACAGTACGCGTCCTGTTTTGACCGACGAACAAATTAAAGAAAACTTCAAAGAGTGGAAATCCCAAGCCAGTAAAATTCTCGACTTCGACAAAATTCGAATTGAGTACAACGGTGACTGGCTCGATAAGCTGACGTACACAGACATCGTCAAACTGTTGGCCCAAACCACTGTCCAGCAGCTCACTGAGCGCGATATGTTCCAGGATCGTTTGAAGAAAAATCTCCCTATTCATGGCCATGAAATTATGTACCCGTTGCTGCAAGGCTACGATTCTGTAGCTATGGATGTGGACCTCGAAATTGGTGGCACTGATCAAACGTTCAACATGATGATGGGACGACACTTGCAACGCGTTTACAACAATCATGAAAAGTGGGTACTGACCACTCCAATCATCAACGGTACTGATGGCCGCAAAATGAGTAAAAGTTACGGCAACTATATCGCTCTAACAGAAGAACCCAACAACATGTACGGCAAAGTGATGTCTATCGCTGACGACATGGTGATCGAGTACTTCACGCTACTGACTGACTTATCATTGGCGGAAATCGAAGAGATGAACAGTGCACTAAAAAACGGCGAGAATCCAATGCCGTTCAAGAAAAAGTTGGCGCATGAAATTACCCGCATGTACCATTCTCCAGAACTCGCAGACCAAGCAGCACAGCACTTCCAACAAACGGTTCAGGATCGACAAGTTCCTGAAGATATTCCGGTCGTCAAGCTCAGTGGTGATGAAAAAACAATTCTGGATGTACTAAAAGTTTGTCCAACAGAAATGAGTACCAGCGAACTCAAACGACTCATTGAGCAAGGTGGGGTAGAGCTGCTTCCGAGTGGAAAAAAACCAGCCAGTAGTGACGAAGCATTTTCAGCAGCTGATACAGAGACCATTCGAGTTGGTAAACGTCGATACTTTCGTCTGGAGAAAAAATGAACAGCAAACAACGTGAACGAATGGAAAAGATTTTTGCGATTGTCGCGATTGGCAGTTTGATCTTAACCAGCGCGGCCAGTCTCTTGACCTTATTTCAGTAACCGTCTAGGCTGAGGTCGATGTATAGCCTGAGCACACCTCTCTCTCGAATTAAGGGTATCGGCCCAGCGCTTGAAACCACTTTTGCGGAAAACGGCATGACCAGCGTTCATGAACTATTGCTGCACATTCCACTTCGCTACGAAGATCGTTCTGCGCGTGTCAACATCATTGACCTCAAAGTAGGGGAACTCGTCACCCTCACTGGCAAAATTCTTAGTCCCAAAAATTTTTACAAAGGTCGGCGATCAATTCAGTCCGCCACACTTGCTGATGACACGGGCAAAGTAAAGTTGATGTGGTTCAACAACCCACACGTGATTGATCGATTTCGAGTGACTGGTGATTTCCTGGTCAGTGGCAAGCTGAATGACAAAAAAGCCATCATTCAACCAACGGTAGAAAGTTACAAGCAAGACGGAGATAGCATTCACACAGGGAGACTTGTTCCTATTTACTCCAGTATTGCGGGTATTCCTGCTGGAACAGTTCGCAAGATTTTAAAAGAAGTCATCGATCACGTGACCGTGCATGAAGAGCATTTCCCCAACGCCAACCTTGTACCTGAGGGCTTCTTAAATATTCAAGAAAGTTTGAAACAGCTGCACTTTCCAGAATCGGAAAAACACATTACTGAGGCGCGAGAACGACTGGCACTCGAAGAGTTGGTTCAACTGATCTTGCATTCTCATCGCTTAAAAGAGCAGTGGAAAAACTTGCATCAAGGAGTAGCCTTTGCGAAACCACTATCCCCAGTGGCCAACGCATTACCCTTTGAACTGACCAACGCCCAGAAACGCTGCGTCCAAGAAATTTCTGAAGATCTCACTCACGATCATCCGATGAACAGACTGTTACTGGGTGATGTGGGTTCAGGAAAAACTGCAGTAGCTGGCTTAGCCTGCCAGCAGGTTTTGGCCCACGGCTACAACTGTTGTTTAGTCACACCCACTCAAATTTTGGCTGAGCAACACGCTCAGTCACTGCAGAAAGTCTTTCCAGAAATACAGATTGAAGTGATCACGTCGCAGACCACAAAAAAATCCAGCAAAAAGAACATCAGTGAGAAAAGTAGCGAAGCCGCAGGAACATCGGCCAGGCAACCAACTCTCTACGTCGGCACACACGCCATTCTGTCTCGCCTTGAGCTGTTTCAGCCGGGACTCCTTATTTACGACGAACAACATCGTTTTGGTGTGGGTCAGCGCTCGGCGGCCTTCGGCCTTGAGCGCCAACCGCACATCTTGACCCTGACGGCGACGCCAATTCCACGCACACTGCTGCTGACCATCTTTTCGCATCTGTCTTTGAGCGTTATAGATGAAATGCCAGCAGGCAGAAAACCAGTGGAAACACGTCTTGTAGAGATGGACCAACGTGGCAAAGCATACGACTGGGTGGCACAAGTCATTCACACTGCGCACCTAAACAACACTCCAGCACAAGCACTCGTGATCTGCCCATTCATCGATCCATCTGAAGAAAAAGCTTTCGAAAACGTTGCAGCTGCCACCCAAGTTTTCACCGAGATCACAAAGCGATACCAAAAGGTTGACGCCAAGGTATCGCTGCTGCATGGAAGAATGAAGAAAAAAGAGCAACAAGCCATTACTACAGAGCTTTTCGCCCAAAACATCGATGTGCTCATCACCACCCCTATCGTCGAAGTAGGGTTAGACCTGCCGGCGGCCAAAATTATCGTGATTGAAGCTGCGGAGCGCTTTGGCCTAGCAAGTCTGCACCAGCTGCGCGGCCGGGTGGGGCGAGCCGGACAACAAGCCTACTGCGTCCTTTTGACCACCAGTAAAGCAGAGCACGCGAAGGATCGTTTGAGCCTGTTTTGTGAAACACACGACGGATTGAAGCTGGCCGAACAAGATCTCCAGCGCCGTGGGGCCGGGGACATTTTTGGCACACAACAACATGGGCTTGACCAATTACTCTTCGCAAACTGGACAAATCTTGATCTCATCACAAAAGCAAAAAGATTGACTGATCAACTAATATTATCTAATTCAACCTGGGAGTCACCTCTAGAAAAGATCTTTGCCCGCTACGAAGAGACCGAAGCGATTCCGTTAGCAAACTAAGACGTAAACTAAAGTGCGATGTATCTCGATAAGCTGAATTGTTTTTTTGGCCCTGACTGTTTACAATACCTCACTGTACAAAAATGTGTTTGAAGTAGTCCTGAGTCACATAAATCTTTGCACTTCAAAAGTAAAAGGAACCTATGGGAGCCCATCCAAAAAATAAAGTCACTCGTGTTGAACAAGGTAAACGTCGCGCTGGAAACACTCCAAAGCTCGCCAAAAACAAAGCTCACACTCCAGTGCCAGCTCACAAAAAGAGTTTATTCTCTAAGTTTGTGGCTGCCGTCACCGGTGGTGTTACCAAGCCAGCCAAACGAGGCAAACGTGCCGCTAAAAACGAAGCCGACAAACTGGCTCGTCAAGCAGCTCGAAAAGCAGCCAAAGCTCCAGCCAAGTCTGAAGTCAAAGCTGACGTCAAAGTCGAAGCTCCAAAAACGGTAAAAAAAGCAACAACCAAGAAGTCTAAGTAATTAGATTTCTTTCCACTTGCAACACTTTCAAAAGTGGTTAGGATACGGGTGTGACTGAACCTGACGAGATCGAAGAGATCGACGAAACCCCAGCAGAGCCAGTAGACCCGCGCCACCTTAAACGAATTCAAGTGATGCAGGCGATTTTTGCGTACTCGTTCTACAAAGAGCAAGCCCAGCAAGATTCCTTTTTGCTCGCGTATCCAGATCTTTCTGACTTAATTGCAGATCTAACATTGATTGATCAACAGATTCAAGAGTTTGCTGCGGAGCGGCCATTATCAGACATTAACAAAGTGGATCTTGCGATCCTTCGCGGC
>Ga0163155_10001617_pt1 | contig 26953 bp, 23 predicted proteins | sample OliLakLV19SP4G1_FD_148611 | JGI IMG/M metagenome (GOLD analysis project Ga0163155, IMG submission 148611) | Freshwater microbial mat bacterial communities from Lake Vanda, McMurdo Dry Valleys, Antarctica - Oligotrophic Lake LV.19.SP4.G1 | ecosystem: Environmental > Aquatic > Freshwater > Lake >... | reverse complement strand
CTGAAAATGCGGTACGAATTCAAATTTATAGTGCTATCATTACTTACACGTTGATTGTAGTCATTAAGAACAAACTCAAATTGCTTCAGTCAAATTATGAAATATTGCAAATCTTAAGCATATCACTGCTTGATAAAGAGACGTTGAAAGGGCTACTTTCGAATTCTGTAAATCAAAATGTCAAAGAACAAAGTTATGATCAACTCAAATTTGACCTATTTTAACGGGACACTAATGAACTTATATAACAGTCTATTCGCAATTTATTGAACGCTGGAAATCCTTTGCATTGATATGATATATTAACCTGTATTTCTTTTCACCAACCATCTTCAATGTGTAATTTTCATAATCTTCAAAATTAAAAACACCATCTCCACCAAATGTCCCGGAATTTTTATTCCTAATGTAATGAATACACTTACCTCCTTCGAACTGGAACACCACAGAATCACCCGTTCTACTTTGAATTTCGTTGTCAGCAAAAGGAAATGCCACTGGTGTCCCTGAAACAACAAAAGTTATTGAATCCTTACTCTTTAAAACGAACTCATAAGATGATCTAAAATCCGAGTTATATAGCTCAAACCTTAGTGACTTGGTCAACTTGTTGATATATACGTATTCGGCTTGTTGGATTTGATCAATCTCACCCTTATCGCAGCCTGATATACTAGATAAAGCGCAGATAGTAATTCCAACGATTAAATAGTGCATCCAAGTTATTTTCTGTTCCATTGTTCTAAAGGTTTTTAATGTTATCCCTCCAAGCATTCCATGTTTTATTGCCACGTAGTGCATCTTCAATCTCGCAATTGGGTAACCCTCTATTTGGTCATCGCCATTGGTAAGCTACTCCCTAACTTTCGGACAAGTTTTACTGCTCACTAAGGTAAAGCGGTTTTCGGCAAAAGAAAAAAATCCCTCAAAATATTTTTTTCTGTTGTCCGCAAATGCCCTTGCTAAGCTGCACGTTGGTACATGGTCAGTGGTGTTTCATAGTCCAGTGATTGATGCCTCCGCTCATCCTTCTTTCCGATAGCCATCGGGGGAGAAGGGAAAGGGTTGAGTTGAAGAAAACAAAGGTTTTTATAGATGCCCTCAATCTACAGACTTTGAAACATGTTCAATAATGAAATCATAAAGGAGCTCACCAGCCTTGGTTCGTGTCCCCACGAACCTAGCAAAAATAACCTAGCAAATGAGGTTCGCGAAGACAAGAACCTTGCCTTTGGTTAGGCTAGTTAAATCCGAAGGGGCAGAAATAGGTAAATTTCCAATTGACAAATAGCAATTGGTAACCGTTTCAATTACCTACCAGCCTGGTCGTTTCCGCGTTAGATTTTGTCAAATGCGTATTGTCAACTGTCAATCTTAGCAGTGATTAGGTCAATTTTTTGTTCTTTGGTAAAGTATGTATTGTTGGCTTAATCTATACATTTTTACCCACTTTAAGCCAACATTAAATTTAGTTGTATATTTAGAAGGCTAAGAAAAGTAATGGATAATTCTAAGAAAATATTTGCAGGCAGAGAAGAAGAAATTGAAGTGCTGACTGAGTTGCTGCATCACAACAAAGCTGATTTGTTAGCCATACTGGGTAGGAGAAGGGTGGGCAAAACATATCTTATAAAAAAAGTGTATGCCGATCACCTTAATTTTCACTTCACAGGCATAAAGGATGCCGATAGAACAATTGCTTTGGCCGAGTTTACGGAAAAGCTAAAGGCACTTGCCCCTTTGTAAAACTGGAGCAGCAGTTTGTGTCATGAATTATTTTTTTAAAATAGGCAATTTTTTCCCGTAAGTCAGTTGCCTCCATATCCATTCCATCGGCCCATAATTAAAATGTTTAAACCACCAGTTGCTATAAGCAATTTGCAAAGCATACACACATAAACCAATGGGAATAAAATAGGCTGGCCCGATATTTCCACCCAAGCCAAAACCAACGCCATAATAAATAGTAATACCAATTATTGTTTGCATCAGGTAATTGGTTAATGCCATTCTGCCCAAGGGTGCTAAAAATTTCAAACGGCTGTTACCTTTCTTGTTTACCCAGTGCAAACAAACAACAGACGTATAAGCCAAACTCAAAGGCACTGCACTGATTGCATAAAAGAAAGTGTGTGTCAACCCCATCGCATTTGGTATTCCTTTGCCAAAAATTTCGAAATAAGCGCAGGCAAGTGCTGCTGGAATACCAATGATAAATCCCCATCTGCGTAATTTTTTAAACAAGGAAATATAATTTTCAAGATTTGTGTAAATCATGTTTCTGCCTGCATAAAAGCCAAGCAGAAACATGCCGAGTACTTTTGGTATGCGGTTGGTATCCAGAATATACGAATAACGGTAAAGAAAACCTGATGCCTGCCAGTTACGCCAATGCTGCCATGTATCGCTTTTGCTATAGAGGTATTGATTAAAACTGTCATCTACTGGAATGCCGGTTCGTTTATCAATCACCTTTGCCACGTTCTCTAAAAAGTAGCCGTTTTTATATTGAAACAGAACACTCATTACATCGAACAACAATGGTGATGCAATAAGGACAACTACCCAGATAAGCAATGTTTTGTCTGAGCATTTTCTGAACAAAGGCAATAGCATGCCAATAAGTGCATACAAAAAAAGGATATCGCCTTCCCACAATAACAACAAATGGCCTGCCCCAATGATTGATAAAATAAATAAGCGGAGGTACAAGATTTTCAGCGGATTGATTCCTTTTTGTTCATTACGGATTAAGATGATGGAAAACCCAATACCAAACAGCAATGAAAACAAACTATAAAATTTTCCATTGATAAAACTTAGTTCAATAAAGCCGAGGATGGCATCTACAGGCCAGGTAGGTAGTGCTTCCCGTTGTACCTGTGTTAAAAAGCCCCAGCCAGAAAAGTTGAATAGATTATCCAGCATAACACCGAGCAAGGCTACGCCACGGAGAATATCAAGAATATCTGCTCGTTCATTTTGTAAAACGGGTGATGATGATTGTGGCATGGTTTGGGTTTATTAGTATAAAGTAATTATTCAAAAAAGGTAATACGCTATTTTTTGTATGGCTGAATTCACTAAAATTATTTTTCCACCTTTGTTCCCTGCGAAGCAACCGCCAGCCATTTTCCATTACGGTTTATCCATACATCGTAAAACCTTGTACGCTTCTCGGTGGGCCTTCCTTTTTCCTTTTTATAAGTGTGGACAATAAAGACGGCCACTGCGGTGTTGTCATATATTTTCACGCTGGCATCTTCCAATTTTACTGAATCCAAAAAGATACTGTCCCTTCGCATGGAACTTATGTTTTTGAATATACCATCAAGCTCCTGCTGTTTATTCAAAATTTGATCAGCATTCACACTTTGGAAAGTTAAATCCATCAAAGATGAAACATAAGCGGTGTCTAGTGCAAACTCTGCTTCAATCCATTTGCGTTCTAAGGAAAGGAGTTGTTGTTTTATGGTTGCAACATCTATGTTTTTAGTTTTTTGCGCAAATACTAAAAATGGTTGAGCTGATAAAATAGCAATCAACAAAATGGTCCCGCATTTATACTTCATCATTCTACTTTCAATTTTTGTTATTGGCTTTAATCTTTTACTTTCTCAAACCGGTGGTGCATTACACGTCCCGACCACACAGTTAAATGGGTAATTTCTCCTTTGCCATTTTTATTAAACAGTAGCCATCTGTCAAACCCATCACCAGGATATTTTTCACCAATACAATGGAGCTGGTTCATTCCATCAGGTTCTAATTCGGTATCAGGAAGATTTGAACTCGTAAGTATCAATTTCCCCGCTTCATTCAATTCAATATTCCAATAATAATCAAGATGCTCACTATAAAATCTTCCCATAAAATCAGTCAAATCATCTTTGGTCGGTTGCCACAAATCCTCCGTGTCCCTTACCATAAAATCATTCGGGTATCCGTCATCAAAGGTTACAGTCAAATTTAAAGGCGCATCTCGTGATTCTTGTTTAAATTCAAATTGTGCTCCATAGCCATCAAGACCTTCTTTATAATAAAAAACGTCTTTTGCAACCGGAGTTAGTTCTATGACATAATTACCTGTATATCTCATCTTCAGTTTCCCATCAGCGATGTATAAACTGCTGAAATTTCTAGGTTGGTTAGTGCTCTCCCATGAAACCTTGTTTTGCCAGCGGAAGTTGCCGGTATATTTTGTTAAATTACTTGCTGGCACTTCTATTGGCTTTGTTATAAATGTTAGCAATTTGGGTTCTTCTGATGCTTGTTTCAGAAAATAGCCGATGATGGCCTTATTCTGTTCGGCAAATCCATGCCAATTACCGAAAGTAATAACCGAAAGTCCTTTTGAAGGGACTCGGGTGAGGTAATTATATTCATTAACACCCTCGTGTAAAATTACTTGATGATTATCAATGGAACGGTGCGTAAATCCAATTACAAAATGATTTTCTTTACCTGGAATTTGCCGCACATTGGTGGTTAACTTATTAATTACTGCACTAATTTCGGAAGTGGGGTCATTGACAATGGCAGACCAAAGTTCAAGGTCTTCGGCTGAAGTAAGTATATAATAATTGCCTCCCGGTGATGTTTTTGGCACGTGGCCAAGCTGACACCTTCCTCCCACTGCATCTTCATACATTGTTGACTGGTTGGGGATAATATCTAAAGGATTTTTTTGCATGTGGGTGCTCTTCATATTCAAAGGTTTAAAAAGCCGTTGCCTTATCCAGTCAGGCAAATTTTCTCTTGAGGCTTTCTCCATAATCAGACGAAGTAATCCAAAATCTGAATTGCTGTACATATAGCCTACGCCAGGTTCAACTTCAGGGGTTGACTGCTTATAGAGCAGTCTTAAAAATTGTTCTGTTTCAAACCGATTCGACATGCTATTATACATTAACAACAAAGTTGCCCACTCGTCTACGAATCCGCTTCGGTGGTTCAGGAGATCCCAGAGCGTCACTGGTTCGGCCCAGTCGGGAAGGTTTGGAAAGTATGTCCTCACCCTGTCATTTAGACTTAAAATTCCGTCTTTTTCCATCAATACAGCAGCTATCGAAATAAATTCCCTTGACTCTGAATAGGGTATTTTAACTACAGATTGGTGTGTGAATGGCACTTGGTTTTCGATGTTTGACAAGCCATATGATTTTCTGGCGAGAATTTTACCATTCTGTATAACGTTGATAGCAGTACCGGGAGAATTTTTATTGTTGTACAATTGGAAAAGCGAATCAATCTTTTTAGCGAGTTTGATTTTATTGATTGTGCCCGAAGGTTGTGCAGATAGCAACACGCTGCTAAAGCTGACGAGCAAGAATAAAGTGTATCTCATTTTATTTATTTTTTATGCTGCTCTGTATTTAGCTGTCTACTTCTTCAATTGAAAATCTTTATGCCCCGATTGCCAAAGCATAAATTTTAGTGTGCCAATAGTTTCGTCAAGGGAAGCACCAACATGCCCTGCATCCCAGTCGACAAGAAATAATTGGGGACGCGTACCTTTTTGTTTTTGTTGTAGCGTGGCTATGTAACGGGCAGGACCTGTTATACTAATAATGTAGTCTGTTCCACCATGAACGACCAGCATAGCAGGTAGATTTTTATTATCAGGAATATGATACAGTGCACTTAAACTATACATGGATTCGAATCCTTCTTTTGTAGCAATGTCACCCACACTGCCGCGTTCTCGCGCATAGGCTGCATCGCGATGAGTAATAAGATCAGGAAGACCCGCCTGAAAAATACCCCCGGCAAATAAATCGGGGCGTTGGTTGATACTGTTACCTACCAAAAAACTTCCGGCACTTGCGCCCATTATAAATTGCTTAGTGGAAGAAGAGATATTATTCTTCACAAAATATTCAGCAACATCAACGATATCATTTACTGAATTCATTTTGTTGGGAAACTGTCCACCGTTAATCCAGTCAAGGCCCAGTTCGCCACCGCCACGCACATGCGCGTATGCGTAGATGCCATCGCGATTTATCCATGGAATCCTATTTGGATCTAGCCCCACATCAGTAACAGAGCCATTATTTCCATAGGCTTCAATCCATAGTTGATTGTTGTTCTTTAAGGCAAGTCCTTTTTTGTAGATAAGTGAAACCGGAATGTTTTTTCCGTCACGAGACGGTACCATTATTACCTCTGTTGTATAATCAATGCTTTGATCTAGGCTAAGTTTTGAAAATGGGAGCGGAGCTGCGACATCTTTACGATCGGAATAATGCATAAACTGCATAGACCGAAGTGGGCTAAATTGAGCAAACACAAGATCATTGTTGGCGTGTAAGGATAAATCAGAAAGAGATGCTTTTATCGGCAACTTGATTTTTTTTGCATTCTTCGTTTTGTAATCAATTTTGTAAATGCCCATATCACCCACTTTTCGAAAAAGTACATATAAGGCATCCTTACCGGCCACTATTCCGGAACCATATGCTGCATCTACATACGCCAAAATTTCCGTTTGTGGAGGAAGAAAAGAAATAGGTTTGGTTCCTGTTGATAAATCGATTTGCACGATGGTGTAGTGCGGATGATTATTCGTAGCAGCGTACAAAAACTGACCGCGTGCATCAAACCCATCGGCAAGATTTACATAACCAGTCAATCGTTTCCAGGGAGTATTGGCGCCATTCAAATCATTGTAGTGTACAGCAAAAGCATAGTTGTCATCGGCTCCATTGCGAATACGTGCCAGAAGATAAGGCGAGGAATTAAAGCTGTAGATATAAGGTGTTTCAAAATCCTGAAGGAGTATATCTTTGTTTACACCGCGACCAAATATGACCTCATCTTTTTCTATATCTTGGCCTAACCGATGAAGTTTGATTTTACCATTAAAATACTTTTCGCTGTGAACGGTTGTAAGTGGAGCCTGTGTATACAACAGTCCGGCATCATCCGGAAGCCAAGTCATAGATACGCCTCTGGAATCGTTGAACATAATTGGGCCGATGCTATCGGGAAGAAATATTTTTTTGTCGAGATGATAAATGCGGATGTGCGGATTAGTTTCTCCTCGCTGTATTAACATCATGGCTACCAAAGGCTGCGTATGCGCGTACACTTCTTTTCGACTGCGATATTTTTGGCCTTTAATTGTGATGCCTCCGGAAAAAATAATTTCTTCTTCCGCATCCATTGTCTTCCTCCTACACAAAGAACTTCCCTTTTCCGGAATGTCGCGGTAATAGTAGAATTGATTATTCACCACTTTCAAGCCCCATATCTCATCTTGCATTTTCATGTAAGCGGCATCAATCTCATTGGCCAATGCTGTTGCACCAGGGATGCTGTCCAAAATACTTTGTGTTAATTTTCCCTGCGCACTTACCCAGCTTTTCATTTCCTGTTCATTCGCTTTGCGCGACATCCAGAAAAAAGGATCGCCTATTTTCTTATTGTAGATAAGCGTATCGAATGGCTCTGTGCGTGTTGTAGGGTATTTGATTTGTGCCCAGGTCTGAATGGTGGCAAGGGCAAGGAGTAAAATGATTATGGAAGTTTTCATCTGGGGTATTTATTCAGCACAAAGATCACAGATTGAAACCGGTCATCCTATCACATGATCATGTGATAAGGTTTCTGCCAAGAATGTCGATTTAGTGTCCGATTGACGAATTTTTTTTTGGATTTGTCGATCGGTAGTTGATATTGGCTGATAAATAGTAGATTTACAATGGAGGAATTAAATTGAGGGCATCTCTAAAAACCTTTGTTTGTTTCACCTCAACCCTTTTCCTTCTACAAAAGAGAAGGGTGAGCGGAGTTTTAGAGATGCCCTTTAATCAATACTTGATTAAACACTATGCTTAAAACACTGTATCTCGTTCCCTGTTTGGCAATTCTACTCACTCATTCTTACGCTCAAAAAGGGTTATTAAAAGTTGATGTTTCCGGTGCTCCTGCAGAATCCTCACTAACCATTGCTGTAACAGGGCCAGGGGGATTTTCAAAATCTATTTCAACTTCAGAAACATTCACCAATCTGGCCACTGGTACTTATGAATTTAAATCTGAAATTATTACTCAACGCCAACCCTTCATCAGTCAGGCATTTCGGATAGATAATCTGGTAACGAAAATCAAAGTGAAGAACGACACCCAGCGCCTAAACTTAAAATACAAGCTGATGCCCGGCAGCGATAAACTGTGGGTGGGCAATCAGAATGCGGTGCACAATACCAGCACGCGCATCATTGCGTTTAATGAAGAGGCCCTTCGCGCGACACAAACAAGTAATGCCACAACCAAGCTGACGAGTAAAGTGACTGCTGCCAACGGAATGGCCTTTGACCGCTTTGGCAATTTGTGGCTGGCCGATGCCTACTCATTAAAAATGTTTGAATGGAACTCGCTAGATAGAAGTAATGTATTGCCGAAAGTCGTACTCAACTTAAAAGTCCCCACGCCCTGCCTTGCATTTGATGCGGCTGGTAACGCATGGATCAGCAATGGAAAAAAGATAGGAGCGATTTCAAGAATTCCGTTCTCGGTGCTTTACGCGAATGGAACACCTGTACCCGATATTGTGCTTTCGGGGAGTGGCATTGACGGTGTGCAAAGTATTGCGTTCGATACAAATGGAAATCTTTGGATCACTCAAAGTGAAAAAAAGACAGTTGTGAAGCTTAATGCGGCTGCGATCACCAGGTCGTCAACCACGGTGGAGGCCGATGTAACCATTATGTGTGAATCCAAACCCCCGGCTGCTAAGATGACACTCAGCGGACCGAAAGCGTTGGCGTTTGATAAGCAAGGAAATTTATGGGTGGGTTACTTTGGTCCAAATGTGATTGCTCGAATAGCGGCTTCAGAACAAAATGCCTCGGCTACCATCATCCCTGAAACCCAAATTTCATTGACTGTTGGAGTACTCTTGCATTCCTTGGCATTTGATGAAGATGGTTGCTTGTGGACTGCACTTACCGCGGGTAAGTTTGGCAAACTAAGCCCCGATCAATTAACAGGCATAGGCAAGAAAATACCTGATGTGGTTATCACCAGCCCAGCGCTTAAATATGCAACCGGCCTGGCTTTTTATCCGCTACCGCAAGGACTCCCTCTAAAATAAGGGCATCTCTAAAAACTCTATCGTGTCGAGCCTGTAGAAAAGTAATTCTTGATTAAGACTTTGATAACCGACTTCGACAAGCTCAGTCTGACATTCATAAAAAGGTTTTTAGAGATACCCATCATGTAATGAAGCGTGTTTAAGATCTGTAATCCCGAAGCAAGATGAATTAGATTTTAAAATCCTGTCTATCTCCGTTCGAATACTATGTGCAGAATAATGTATCTCTTACTCTGTTTGTTAGTGCTACTTTCTCATTCTTTCGCCTGAAAAGGATTATTAAAGGTGTTTGTAGTTATTGCAAGTGCAAACTTGAAATATGGCAGCGGTTTCGCCTTCTAACCGTTGCCGGAAGGGTTGCCGCTTCGATAAACCTGACCCTGCTCAAAATTTATTTTTTACAAGTGGTTCAGGTAGTTCAATCTTAGAAATATTAAACAACTAGCTAAACTTTTTTCTATAGATTAGAACCAAGGGCTTTTCTTGATATATTTGTTTTACTAATTAGTAGAATATGCAAAACATTTCTATCCCTTCATCATCGGTATTAGATCAATCTCAAAGTAAAGTTGGCCAGGCAGGCATTCCGTTTTATTTGTTTGCCACCGTGCTCTGTTCGCTCAGTATTATGATCGGGCTAGTGTGGGATATCTCGTGGCACATGAGTATTGGCCGCGATGGATTGTTTTCATCACCGCACTTGGCCATTTATTTAGGTGGTGTAACGGCCGGATTATTTTCTGGTTACCGTGTATTGAAAATTACCTTTGCCGGAACTCCATTAGAGCGTGCGAAGACGGTTAAGTTTTGGGGTGTATTCCATGCCTCTCTTGGAAATTTATTTTGCATTTGGGGTGCTATCGCGATGATTACCTCAGCACCATTTGACGATTGGTGGCATAGTAGTTATGGATTAGATGTGACCATTCTTTCCCCACCGCATACGGTATTATTATTAGGTATGATCATGATTCAGTTTGGTGCAATCATTAGTGTGTTGGCCTATCAAAACTTGAATGCCGAACCTGTACGTCAGGCACGCATTTCACAACAGGGATACACTATTCTCTTTTCTTTATCTGCCGGATTCGTACTCACGATGATTTATACCATTGGTTCTGAATACCTATCTCGCCATAATATGCACGGTGTTTTTTTCTATCATGTGGCATCTTTTATTTTCCCACTCTTTCTAATCGCGTTTTCAGTTTCGTCTAAATCAAAATGGGGTGCTACGTATGCAGCGATCGTGTATACCGTTTTTTTAATGTTGATGAATTGGATACTTCCTTTATTTCCTGCCACACCCAAACTCGGTCCGGTACTAAATCCGATCACAACGTTTCAGCCTTTTGATTTCCCGCTGCTCATTTTATTTCCCGCCATCGCTATCGATCTGATCACACAATATGCAAAACATAATAGATGGTTGAATGTGTTGTACTATGGTGTTGGCTTCTTAATTGCTTTCTTAATTTTTCAATGGCCCTTCGCTAATGTATTGATGGCATCAAAAGGTCATTGGTTTTTCGGGACATCGAAATGGTATTTTGGCAGTGATCCAAATTGGGAATTCCGTTATGCCTTTGGCGACTGGAGTATATCAACCGGGATGGATTTAGTAATTGGGCTACTAATAGCGTTGGGTATTTCTATTTTCTCTTCCTTAGTTGGGTTGTCGTGGGGAAACTGGATGAAAAAAATCGTTCGTTAATTTCAAGATGATCATGAAGAAAATAATTTTGATCCCAGTCTTTGTTTTTATTTCGTTATTGGCTGATTCCCACATTGGAAGTCCGGGTGTGACGTTTGAGGGTAAAGCTGGAAGTTATAGTGTGATGGTGTTGATCACACCACCAGATGTAATTCCGGGAACGGCTATCATTCATATTTATACTAAGGGAACAGGTATTGAATCCATTTGGGCGAAACCAGTTTATTGGTTTGCGGGAAGCAAGGGTACACCATCTGCAGACGAAATGTTGCCTGTCGCAAATGAACCGGGGCATTATCAGGGTTTGGTTTGGTTGATGGAAGCAGGAACTTCGGGAATTACTTTGGAAATAAAAGGATCGGCCGATTCTGGAAGTGTATTGGTTCCGGTAATGGCGGTATCGACAACGCAGAGAGAAATGCCAACGTCATTGAAATGGATACTTTTTGCATTGTGTGTTTTTCTGGTTGGCTTGATGATCACGATTATCAGTGTAAGTGTAAGTGATGGACTGGTAAAACCTGGCGAGACAATTACTTCAAAAATAGTGCGTAAGCGATGGATTGGTGCTGGTGTTAGTGCGGTACTTTTAGTTTTGATTTTATGGGGGGGTAAATCCTGGTGGGACGGTTGGGCATCCGACTACAAACGCTATATGTATAAGCCACTTCGCGCCTATTCAACGGTGTCACAATCTCGTGGCCGAAACATGCTTGAGTTGAGAATTGATACCACCCGTCATTCCAGTTTAAATTACACTCGAAAGCTTTCTTATGTTGTTCCCGATCATGGTAAGTTGATGCATATGTTTTTGGTGCGGGCTGGAAGCATGGATGTTTTTGCACACCTGCATCCACAGCGAAAAGATTCTGCTACTTACATTACTCCACTACCTCCATTGCCGAATGGAAAGTATTTAATCTTTGCCGACATCACTCGTCTCAGTGGATTCTCGGAAACCATTCCGGATACGATTGAAATTGACAATAAAATTCCAGCTACTTTAGCTTCGATGGATTCTTCAACGCTTAACAGAGATGATACGTACTTCATCACGAACCCATTTTCAACATCAAAAACAAATCAAACTGTAACAGATGGAATTGTTATCTGTGGAAAACCGGGCATTAAAACTTCATTACCCGATGGGTCGACTGCAATCTGGGAACATGCTGCGAGTGAATCGATCATTTCCGGAAAACTATATGGGCTTTCTTTCACCATATTGGACGAGAACGGAAAACCTGCCAAACTTGACCCATACCTCGGAATGATGGGACATGCCGTAGTGATGAAGGATGATGGAAGTGTTTATATCCACCTTCATCCGGTGGGGAGCTACTCAATGGCTTCACAACAAACTATGTTGAATCGTTTCGAGAAAGAAACGGGACCGGTGAATTGGGCGAAACTCACACTGCCAGCCGTTTTTATGGATAGTATTAATCAGGTTGTAGCGCAGTTGGAGGCGATGAGTGAAGAAGATCGAAACAAAAAATTGATGGGCGATATGCAACACCAAGTGGACGGAGATCATCCCGAGCATTCCATTGTTACTTTTCCATACGCATTTCCATCGGCAGGAAATTATCGTATCTGGATTCAAATGAAACGCAATGGAAAAATATTGAACAGTGCTTTTGATGCCGTTGTGGAATGAGATTTTGTTGCTTCTTCTGCCTAAAAATCACATGATGTTGTGATGGGAATGATGGATTTACGAGTTTAGATTTGGGATTTTTTAAGCAGTGCACGAATTCAAGATGGATAAACTTGCTATTGAACTCTTTCAACTTGTCAACGATGAAATTAAAATCAGTATCGAAGCGCGGTTTGAAAATCAAACACTAGTGGTTGAGGGCTACGATATTGGTAAGCGCGTAGAGGAATATTGGGGCGATTCGGATTATGAGTACAGTGCCACAGTGATTCCTGCGGAAGTGGAAAAACTGTATCAATTGTTGGCTATACCGGTGGGGGATAGGCAAGGTCTATTAGCTGAATTAGCCAATCGGTTTAATACCAACACCTGCTATTCCGATTTTCGGAATTTTTTGGATGAGCATGAAATCAAGCATGAGGGGTTTAGTTGGAGCTGATAGGAGATTTTTACTTTTTTGGTCATTAATTGAATTGGCTTTACGGATTCTTCCTTTTCGCTAAAACTAGATGTGTGGATTTGTAATCCAAGTTTTATAAAATATAATATCCCAAAGTTTATCCTATCGGATTACAAATCCTTTCTATCTATAACTTACCATTGCAAATCGCGAACCACAGGCAATTTTATCCCTGATTATTTTACTTCTTCAATTCAATCTTCACCTTTACCTCATCACTTAACACCAGACTTGATTCGCCAACGCCAAAGTCTAGTCGGTTCAAACTGAATTCAGCTTTAAATACTTGAAGTTGGCCAACAACTACAACGGTAAAAGGCACTTCAATCTCCTTTTTTACACCCCTGATTTGTAAATCAAATACACCAATATAACTGTTCTTGCCTTTAGCGCGTATTTTTTTCGATTGCAAACTAATAAGAGGAAATTGATCGGTGTGAAAATATTGTCTGCCAAGTAAGTGCTTATCGCGAAGTTTGATACCGGTGTTAATGGTGGCAGGATTTGCAGTGCCCGTTACTTTACAATTGGCAAGCTTCTTTGCATCCCAATAAATTTCGTATTCCCAATCGCTGATGGTACCGTGTACAGTTATCCCTGCATTTTTTAGTTGAAAGCGAATAGGCTCTTCTCCTTTCTCAACATTCGCGTTGAAATGCCAGGGAAGAATTAGCAAAAAAAAGAGTGAAATCAGTTTCACGATATTAAAGCGTTAAGAGGTAAGCAATCAAAGCATCTTTTTCAGACTTACTCAATTCTATCCCAAACTCATGACCTTTCACTGCCTTGGTCTTCACATTATGTGGCTTGAATCCGGTGGGGACATAATCATCTCGAAGTCTTGCAGGGTCGAACAAATCTTCCAGCTTGGCTAGTGATGCATCATGCAAGAAAGGTCCGCGATACCAAAGTCCTAACAAAGAAGGCACTTTATAATAGCCAGTACCCCTGCGTGTGCTCAAGGTATACCCTGGGTCGGTGCCTACTGAAACATCGAAGATGGAGTACTTGCTGTAATGTTCATCCGGAATTTCAAAGCCATCGGCAGGTGTAAGTTTATTGTTGGTGAATAGTGGCGGAGTATGACACGTAACACAGCCCTGTTCCGCAAAAATAGTCTGCCCTTTTTCGCTCCATACACTGGGTTTGTTCGGATTTTCAGGCGGAGTGAGCGAATACATATACTTGGTAATTGCCAGCAGTTGTTCGTCCGAATATCGGTCGTAGGTTCCTGGAAAAAAGATAGGCTTTCCGTTGTACAACCTTTCTCTCGTCAAGCCAATGGGGTTATAGTCACCATAGAAATTTAAAAAATCCATTGATTGATTCATAGCAATGTAGCGCATCATGTCTTCACTATTTCTATGTTGTCCCAGGCCTCCGTGATCTAAGTATTTTCTGTCTTTAACCCCAATTAAATTAGGTGCTTGTGGAGGAAACAAAATGCTGGTTCCCTGTCTGCCGAAGGCTCCTTCTGGAACAGCCTTGTAGGCGGACAGAATTTTGTCCTTTCCGCTAGCCAGTAATTTGCCATGCGGGTCACCTTCTGCCCATGGACTGCTGAATAAAGAACGTGTGATGCTCTGCACAACTCTCTCTGATGCACTATCTGACTCAAGTGCATAAGCAAAAGCCTTATCGCCTGACCAATTTCCTTGTGCACCCTTGATGATGCTACCATTGGGCATCACTCGCGTGTGGCACATGGCACAAGATAAATTTCCGAGATACACTTTTCCTTTTCCTGCCACTACCCAATGGACAAATGGCATAATGCCATCAGGTGTTAACGGCATTCCGGAAGAAGTGTAAAACGCTTTGTCGCGTACATGCTTTGTGCGGATGACAGCACCCAATGTATCTATCGGGTAATCGAACAGTAATTCACCGGCTTTAATCCAGTCTTTCTCTGTCTTAAGTTGAGAGGCATCAAATACAATTTGTGCATCTTGTTCGTGTAACCATTCCCAATAACCTTTTGGCTCATAGTCAGGGTGATAAACTGGATACGTTTTATAAATTATTCGTTCGGGTAATGCATAATAAAACTCTTCGTGTACAGGTTCAACCGAATAATTGGGATTTGCATTGGGCAACTCCCAGTTTTTAAGTGCTTCTTTAGTCCAAATGCGTGGAATATCTGACCAGTATTGTTCTAAATTCTCTATAAATGAAAAGCTGAGTATTACTAGACCCAGCAATGTCAGCACAAGAAAATTTACGTATGGCTTCATATACTTTGTTGAGTTATCTTGTTGCTAATGTTATTTTTATTTATAGAACTGGATAGGCCTTTTCAGACAAGTTTTTCATTTATCACTTCCGTTTGGGTTGTTGCTGCGTTGAACAATGTATTCGACCACCGTTCCAATTTTGCGGCATGCATTCGACCCATACTTGTTTTCTATTGGGAAAGACAGACCAGAAGAGCGTGGGCAATATTTTTTTCATGACTGTTTTATTTGTTTAGGATAATTGATCCAAAAGCAGTTTCAGCAATAACATTACTTAGTATGATGGCCAGCCAATACAATCCAAAACACCACCACGAAACTGGTTGAATTTTTCCAATACTTTTATAATCGTGTACCAACAAACTAACCGTAATGCAAACCAGTATGAGCAAACTAACCAGCATCCCTACATTATTTTCCAACAAGTAACTGGCTATTCCTCCAATCCGGAATACCGCAGCGAAAATAAAAGCAATGCCAGTATACAGCATCAGGCGCTTGTGAATAATCGGTTGCTTACGTTTGATAATCGCAATTGTAAAACAAGCAACAAACAGCACACACATGAAAATATCCAACCATATAATAGAAACCAATCCCGGCTCCACTTCATCAACAGTACTGTTTAGTTGTTTTGCCACTTGCTCCATTCGTTCGGGGAAAATAGAAATGACCCATATCGTGGATGCAAAAACCAATGCTGCCCATGTGGCACCAAACCAGCCGAGCATGCGGTGTGTGTGAATTTTATTGAATTTAATCCATCCTACTTGCACGACAAGAAAGATGTACCATACCGTGAGTATTATGCCATGCACTATATGCGGATTGGGAAGTCCATTTGGATAAAGCGGGTGTTCAGGGGCCAGCGATTTAACATAAAAGCTGGGTGCAAAGCCAATTAACACCAACATCAGTAGTATCCAGAACATGGCGAAGAAATAGTTTGAGTCGGACTTCATGAATACTGCCTTCAATTGATTAGTAATTCACCGGCTTTAATCCAGTCTTTCTCTGTCTTAAGTCGAGAGGCATCAAATACTATTTGTGCATCTTGTTTGTGCAACCATTCCCAATAACTTTCCGGCTCGTAGTCAGGATGATAAACTGGACACGTTTTATAAATTATTCGCTCTGGTAACGAATAATAAAACTCTTCGCACACGGGTTCAATCGAATAATCTGGATTTGCATTGGGTAATTCCCAGTTTTTGAATGCTTCCTTATTCCAGATACGTGGAATATCAGACAAATTTTTTTGTAAGATATCAACAAACGAAAAGCATACTAATGCCAAACCGAGTAAGGATATCAATTTGAAATAGACAGATGATTTCATGATACTATATTTATTTTTATTCATTTGCTAGGGTTTTAGTAGTTACTTTCGTTTCGGTTGTTGCTGCGTTGAACAATGTATTCCACCACCGTTCCAATTTTGCGGCATGCACTCGACCCAAACTAGTTTTCGATTTGGAAATACAGATTGAATGATGTCACTCACCTTCTTTTCTTTTACTGTAGATGATCCTTGCTTTGCATAGGTTGGTAGGATAACCACGCCATTGCTAACCAAGTAATTCATATAGCTTGAAGCAGAAACGTTAATGAGCGTATCACCTACAAGAGGTACATCTCTTTGAATGAAGTATTGCGGTGTAACATTGATGCTATCGGTAGAATCGAGTTTTGCTTTCACTACTATTTTTCGTTCGATGAGATCGGGCAAAGGGACTTTGATTACCTTAAATGGTTTACCGTCCTGATCGGAAGCTTGTTCAAGTATTCGAAGGTTCTCTGACATTCTTTCAAAATTTATTTTATTGAAGGGGTGAGCGTTGATTTCACTTTCTTCTACCCACGCTAACAAGATTGTGTTCGCATCTGCAAAACGAACAAATTCATCAGTATGCCCACCAGTTCCCATCGTAACATATTTTTTAAAATGAATTTGTTGGATATGAGCATCATCAATCAATCCTTTCTTCATCCAGATGATGTTGGTTACACCAAGTGCTTTTTTAAATCCTTCTTCCAGTTCTGGTTTTGCCTTGCCGGGGTTGCGTTGCAGTGCAACCGCCTCGCATAGTATTAAGGTTCCCTTTCCGTTTACTTCAATCGCTCCGCCTTCAATCACAATATTCGATTTAATGATGGTTGCTTTTTCGGCAACAGCCATGAGACTATCTACTTTTCCGGTGTTTCTGTTAAAATACTTCGTCATGTATTTTTTTATACTGTCGGTATTATTGTCGTATTTCTGCTCATACCATCCTTCCATTCCATACAGGCTCCAATCAAAATCAGCTACACCGAGTTTACCTTTTTCGTTTACCAGAAAAGCGGCTCCGTGATCGCGAATCCAATAGCGTTCACCTTTCATCGAATAAAATTGAACTTTTGTCGTGTCGATTGAGAGACGAGCCAATGCTTTTTTGGAAACAGATAGAAGGGAGTCAGACTCTGCCGCAATTTTTATTTGTACTGTTGGCATTAGACCACTGATTACGTTGGCAACCACCGGGTAGTACCTGGCATCTGTATCCCATCCAAACCAAACAGCTTCCTGCTCTTCAAATTCGGCAGGCATGTAAAAGGCATTCGGATCCTTTTTTTTGTTACAGGAGAACAGCAGGATAGCGACAACGAGAGAAAAGTAGATTATTTTGCTCATACTATTTTTTCATTAAGGGCTTTAGAAACTGCCTCCGTCTGCGAATGAACATGGAGTTTTTCGTAAATTCTTTTGATGTGTGTGCGCACGGTATCCATGCTGATTGAAAATTGTTTGGCGATCAGTTTGTAGCTGTTTCCTTTGCTGAGTGAGGTAAGGATTTCTTTTTCTCGCGGGGTAAGTTGATAGGCATTCGTTGGCCTTTGTTGCATAGACGCAATCACCATGCGGGCAATGCTTGGCGACATAGGTGCTCCACCGGCCATTACTTCATTGATGGAGTCAAACAACCGATCGGAAATATGCTTTTTTAACAGATACCCGGAAGCCCCTGCGCAAATGGCATCAAACACATGTTGGTTATCGTCAAACACAGTAAGCATAACGATCGGCAATTCCTGATTGAACTTTCTGATTTTTTTTACTGCCTCAATGCCTGTCATGCCCGGCATATCGATGTCCATAAAAATAAGGTCAGGGTGGAGTTCTTTTACTTGCTCTTGCACCCGCAAAACATTTTCAAACGATCCTTTACATAACAGCGCGTTGTTGGTTTTGATCATGCTCACTACACTTTCGCGGAGTAGATCGTTGTCCTCGTAAATCAGTATGGATGGTTGCATGTAGTAGTTGATTAAAGCGCAATAAAATTCCTGAATATCTTTGACATACGAAATACCCTAATCATGTGATGGGTACTACCACGCTTATTTCGGTTCCTTTTCCCGGTTCGCTTTTTCGCTGAATGGTGCCGGAAATGTCGTGTGCTCTAGCGGCCATATTTTTGAGGCCGTTTCCATTTCTTATGGTGTCTGGGTCAAAGCCCTTGCCATTGTCGCTGATCGAAAAATGTAGCCTATTGGCTTTTACTCCGATGCTGATTTTTACTTGGTTGCTTTCGCTGTATTTGGCGGCATTATTAATGGCTTCTTTAAAAATCAGGAATATGTTTTTGCGTTTATCTACTGTCAACGAAAAGTCTGAGATGTTCTCGCCTTCCTCAAAACTGTAGGAAATATTTTTCGGCTCTAATATTTCGGCTGCAAACTCTTTCATTTTGGCAATCACTTGATCCAACGTATCGTTACTGGGGTTGATGGACCACACAATGTCACTCATGCTCTCCATCATCTTGGCAGAATGGTCTGCAATCCGTTCGAGTTGGTGGTGGGCGCTGCCGTTGCTTTGATTCATGGCGAGTTTGCTCATGATGTTTATGCTTGATAGAGTGGAGCCAAGATCGTCATGCAAGTCGCGGGCGATGGTGTTGCGCATGCGCTCCATTTCAATCAGGCGCCTTGAGCGATTCAAGACCCGATAGCGATTGACCAATAGCCCACTGATCACGAGAACAGAAATCAGTGCAAAGGCAATCAGAATTACGTTGGCTCGTTCACGACTCAATGCCAGTGTTTGAAGTTCCTGGTCTTTTTTAAGTAAGGCAATTTCTTTTTCTTTTTTCTCGCTTTGAAATTGCTCTTGCAATTCTTTGATCTGCAGCAGTACGGCATTACCTTCCACGCTGTCTTTTAGTTGCTCATGTTTTTTGAGGTAGTTAAAGGCGATGTCAAACTTATTGTTGGCGGCATAGTATTCTGCCAAGTGTGCGTATTCTGTAGCTTCACTACTTCTATCGCCAGAATTAATGTGAGTAGTAAGGTTAGACAACAGCGTGCTCTCCGTTCTTTTTTCTTTTTTCTCCTGAACTTCAATCCCCAGCAATTCTGAATGGATTACCGCACTCATAGAACTATCGCCACTTTGCCGGGCAAGGGCGAGCCCTGTGGTAAGCGCTGTTTGCGATTTAGCGAGCAGCCCCATCTGCCTGTACAACAATCCTAACTGATTATTGCAGCGTGCTTCTTCTAGTATTAATTTCATTTCTTTTGCTGCCTCCAATGCGCGCAGGTAATATTTTTCCGAAAGATCAAACTGATTCTTCTCTTTGTATACATCTCCCACCCCCGTCCAACCATTGATCAATCCCCGCTTGTCTTTCAGCTCTTCTTTTAATTTAATAGACCGCTGAAAATAGTCCTGTGATTGGTCAAACTGTCGAAGTTTGAAAAATTCAATGCCTAAACCGTGGAGGCAAAAAGATTGGCCACGTTTGTTAGATAATTTTTCAAATAAGCTCAACGCTTGAAGATGATACTTGACAGCGGTTTGAAAATCGCTTAAACTAAAATAGGTATTGCCGAGATTTAATAATTGTCCTGCATAGCTTTCATCCTTAACTTTATTTAATTCGTGCGCTTGTAACATAAAAGGTAAGGCTTTTCTATACTGTCCCTGGTTTTTATAGAACAGACCTGCCGTTTGAAAATAGCTTATTTTCACTTTAATGTTGGAAGAATTTTTAGAATCACCTTCTGCTAGGTTGAGATAGTAAGTCGAACTATCCAGCCGTCCCGAATTTTGATGTAGCGTTACCAAATACCCAAATGCCCCAACCCGACCATAGGTGAAGCCCTGGGATTGGGTGACTGCAAGTGCCTGATACACGTATGATTTTGCCTTATCGATATCCTTTCTTGAGTATTCATGGGCAAGACCAAGCAGGGCTTTGATTCCAATGGTATCTTTAGGATGTTGCGTAACAACCGACTGCAGACTGTCGATTAGTTTGCTTTGGCCAAAGGCGGCTTGGATAAAAAAAACAACAGCAAGTATAGTATACGTTAATTTCAAATTGCCTCAATTAATAGATACAAGATAGTACTTTTATTAAATGGTTGGTATAAAAAAAGCACCGGTTTTCCCGGTGCTTCTTCGTTCAATGCGGTGGTTGGCTATTCTTTTATCCCCACCAAATCAAAAACAAACGCATACATCAGCGCCTCTTCTTTCAATGATTCGAAGCGGCCGCTAGCGCCACCGTGCCCAGCTTCCATATTCGTTTTCAACACCAGAATATTTTTGTCGGTTTTGTTCGCTCTCAGTTTGGCTACCCACTTTGCAGGCTCCCAATATTGAACTTGGCTATCGTGCAAGCCAGTTGTTACCAATAGATTTGGATAATTCTTTTTCTCTACATTATCATACGGAGAGTAAGAAAGCATATAGACATACTGCTCTTTCTTGTTCGGATTGCCCCACTCTTGCCATTCACCTGTTGTCAATGGAATGGTTTCGTCTTCCATAGTATTGATCACATCTACAAACGGAACATCAGCAACTATACCTTTGTACAAATCAGGGCGCATGTTGGTGATGGCACCCATTAATAAACCACCGGCACTGCCGCCATTTGCAAACAACTTATTTTTGGCAGAATACTTTTCTTTGATCAAAAATTCAGATACATCTACGAAGTCGTTGAAGGTATTTTTCTTTTTCATCATTTTGCCATCTTCATACCATTTGCCGCCCATCTCTTGCCCACCGCGGATGTGCGCCATTGCATACACAAAACCTCGATCTAACAGACTCAATCGGCTCGAACTAAAGTAAGCGGGCATGCTTGCCCCATAAGAGCCGTAGGCATACTGAAAGCAGGGATTGCTTCCATCTTTTTTAAATTTGTCTTTGCGATAAACAATAGACACAGGTACTTTTACACCATCGCGAACGGTCGCCATCACACGTTCAGTTTGGTAGTTGTTGCGATCAAAGCCGCCCAACACTTCTTGTTCTTTCAATAACTTTTTTTCATTAGAAGCCATCCCGTAGTCGTATTGAGAAGAAGGTGTGGTCATAGATTGATAATAATATCGAAGCGTACTGCTTTTTGGGTCAGGGTTGTTGCCAATGCCTGCCACGTACGCAGCTTCCCCAAAGTCGATGCTGCGCTCAGACTGGTCAGCCCATTTGATGAGTCTGATCTTCACTAAGCCTGCAAATGTTTCTTGTATCGCTAAGTAGTCTGTAAATAGTTCATAGCCTTCCAAGAATTTATCTTCCCGATTTGAGATTACATCTTTCCAATTTTCTTTTCCTGTTTTTCCTTCAACGGTTTCGGCCAACCGATAATTGGTAGCATCAGCATTGGTGCGGATGTAAAACTTACCGTTGATGTGATCGACTGAATATTGGACGTTGTCTTTGAGTGGTTCAAAAACAGCGAGCGTTGCTTTGGGGTTATCGATTTCCATATAGCGCACCGCAGAGGCATCGGTTCTTCCCGACTGAACTATCAAGAATTTCTTTGAGCGAGATTTGCCGATGTAGGAGTAGAGGGTCTGGTCTTTTTCTTCGAAGATCAACACATCTTTATCGGTAGAAGTGCCAAGCTCGTGCTTGTAAATTTTATCAGGTCGAAGTGTAGTTGGGTCTTGCTTGGAATAGAAAACGGTTTTGTTATTGTTGGTCCATTCAAAGTTGCCGGTGGTGCCGGGAATTTTATCGGTAAGCATCTTGCCTGTTTTCATGTCTTTGAACGAAAGCATATAGAACCTTCTTCCTACCGTATCTATGGCTAGCACGGCAGTGTTATGGTCTGGGCTTGCGGAAGCAAACATGCTGAAGTATCCGTGCCCTTTGCCCAACTTGTTTCCATCGGCAATGATTTCTTCTGTTGCTTCCAACGAGCCTTTCTTTCTGCAGTAGATGGAATATTCTCCCCCTTCTTCGGTGCGAGAGTAATAATAGTAGTCGTCAATTTTGTAGGGAACGGATTCATCTTTCTCTTTGATGCGACCTTTCATTTCGGCAAACAGTTTTTCTTGAAAGGCGTTGGTGTGCGCCATCATCGTATCGAGATAGGCATTTTCGGCTTTTAGGTAATTGACCACGGCAGTATCTTCGCGATTGCGCAGCCAGAAGTAGTTGTCGATGCGTTTGTCACCGTGTTTGGAAACAATTTCTTTGGGTTGGATGGCTGCAATGGGTGCGTTTACAGATGGGTATTTTGTTTCTGGAGTTGGCTTGCAGTTGATTAGAACGATAGCTAACAGTAAAATGGAGAGTATGTGTTTCATCGAGTTTATTTTTAAGGTGTTGATTAATTTCGAACTGGTGATTGCGTGAGGGATTGAAGCGGAAATCCTTTTGACCTCACCCCTTTCCCCATTTCCAGAAGAGAGGGGAGTGCAGACTCTTGATTAGCTTGACCCGCTGCAATTGAAAAACGGTGAGGGCAAAAGATTGTAGCGAAAAGCCCGACCCCGTGCGCCTCGCAGGGGACACGCCCCCAAAAAAATGTTTTCATTAATAAGTTGGCATAGATGTATCAATCTCTTTTGCCCAGGCCAAAATGCCGCCTTTGAGATTGTAGAGATTGGTGAAGCCGTGATTGATCTCCAACCACTTTACCATATTGCCGCTACGTGAGCCGCTTCGACACTGAAGAATAACCTGCGTATCCTTTGAAATTTTATCTACGCTATGCGGAATGTCTCCCTGCGGAATGAGCTCGCCATCGAGATTACAGATGTCGTACTCGTACGGCTCGCGCACATCAATCAATTGAAAACTGGCGTTGGAATCTTTGAGGGCTTTGAGTTCTTGTACCGTTACTTCTTTCATAGCTTCTTTGGTTTTGGGAGGAGGATTACAAAAGTCATCATAATTGATCAAACCGCTAACATTTTTTCGTTGATTTTTTTGCGGGATTTGGATAAGTTGTGTTTCTAAAGTGATGGAATCAAACAGCACTAATTTGCCAGCAATGGGTTGCCCGAAACCACACATTACTTTCAGCGCTTCATTGGCCTGGATGCACCCGATGATACCCGGCAAAACACCCAACACACCACCTGCTTCGCACGAAGGTACTGAATCAGGAGTGGGCGGAAGGGGATAAAGATCGCGATACGTTGGACTTTCCTTATAATTGAAAACAGCGACCTGGCCTTCGTACCGAAAAATGGAGCCGTAGACGAGTGGAATATTTAACAGTACTGAAGCATCGTTGAGCAAATAGCGGGTTGGAAAATTATCGGTGCAGTCCACGATTACATCAACGGCTTTTAAGATTTCTAGTGCATTGTTGGAATTGAGTTTTTGATCAATGGTTTGAAATTTAACATTTGGATTAAGGCATTTTAGTTTTTCACCAGCAATGGTCGCTTTTAGTTTATCCAAATCATCGACTGAGTAAAGTATTTGGCGTTGTAAATTTGATAAGCTCACTACATCGTGGTCGATGATTTTTATTTCGCCCACACCCGCGGCAGTTAAGTATTGCAACACCGCGCAGCCTAGGCCGCCAGCGCCTACGACTGCAACCTTTGATTTTTTTAATTTTAGTTGGGCTTCTATGCCGAAATCTGGCAAGACAAAGTGGCGGCTGTAGCGGAGGGATTCTTCGGGGGAGAAGGGGGTGGACATCTACTTATGAAGTCTAAGCTTAGGGATAAACTTAAAATCTTTTGTATTGTAGGTAAAGAATTCCAAATCAGTTTTAAGAACTGTAGCTGCGATGAGGCAATCTGGCAATGCAAGGCCGTGACTAAGTTTGTACGTTTCGAGCAATTCAAATGATAAACTTGTGATGGTAGGAAAAAATAGGATGACACTTAACCTTTTGAGCTTTTTGATAATCGTAAGTAGATCGGATTTAGTGGTCGCACCTGCAATGAGCTTTAGCTTTGAGATGGCCGATAGCATTATATTCTCTAAGCCTATCTCTTCTTCGAGTTTAATTTTGGTGATCGTATGCTGCAATGATTTCAAATCGAAGTAATCGATCATCACATCGGTATCGCAGATTATTTTTGTCTCCGCCATGCCTCTGTTCTCAATTTCTTGGCATCGAGATTTTTACCCGTAAAAATAGCGTTAAGCTGTTTCACATCGATTGAGCTATCACCACGAATTACGGGAATATTGTTTATGTACTCGTATCCGTTTTTATTGATCACTGCCTTCTTGTGAGAGGCAATCTTAAAATCAAAATACTTAGATAGGCTTTTCAATATTTCTAAGGTTTTGGAATCTTTATATTTTATGATTCCCTCTTTCATTTTGATGTAGCTTTTGAGTTAACAGCATCCAAAGATAATGAGAAAATTCATTTAATGCTGCCCGATTTTGTGACTCACCCCCTCTCTACTTCGCCTGCCTGCACTTAGCCGCTTCGGCAAAGGCAGGTATGAGAGGAGATACGCTCGACCTTAAAGTGGCATTTAACTTAGCGTTTTTACTGTGACTATTGACAACGCCATTTACGGTCTCCTTTTGAAAATTGATCTTGTTCACTCATCTTTGGATTCATAAAAAAGTCAACAATGGAAAAACGAATTAACTACTCATCCGGAGCGAAATGGGAGGACATAGTCGGTTACTCGCGCGCGGTACAAGTCGGGAATTTAATAGAGGTTTCGGGTACGGTGGCGGCTGACGAAAATGGTGTGGTTGGGAGGGGGAGTTTTTATGAACAAACCAAGTATGCCATTCAAAAGATTGAAAGGGTTTTACAACAAGCTGGCTTCTCGTTAGAGCATGTTACGCGTACGCGCATTTTTGTGACGGATATTTCTTTTTGGGAAGAAGTGGGTAAAGCGCATGGTGAATTTTTTAAAACGATTAAGCCTTCTAGTTCCATGTTGGAGATCAGTGCATTGATCGACCCCGATTATTTGGTGGAGATTGAAGTTACAGCAGTGAAGCCATAGCGGTAACCCACGCAAACCTGTCTGCGGTAGGCAGGGTTGCAAAGCCGCTAAGTAAAAATAGTTGTTTGAAATAAATTAGGAGGACATGCTAATCGACTCTTGCAACATCCTCAAAAAAGGCAACGTTTTAGAATAATCCAGTGTGTCGTACTCTAATCCTAACAACCGAATGTTGTTGTAATAGGTTTGGTGCTGCGCGTAGTAATTTTTCTCTGATTGCACCCACCACGCTTTTACTCCCAATTTATCAGCGAGAAACCATTTCTCAATTAAGCGTGATGTTCTACCGTTGCCATCATCAAATGGATGGATTTTTACAACTACTAAATGGAGTAATGAGGCAAAGAAAAATGTTTCTTGAAAAGTCAATGTAGCCGTCTCTAACGCGTCAAGGTCATTGTAGAATTTCACCAACTCAGTTTTAACTTGGTTCGGAGCGGCAGTCACATATTCAATTTTTCCATCGGAAGTGGTCACGAACATGGCGCTGTTACGTATCTGGCCTTGCCTATTTTTGCGTAAGATATGCGCGGTCAGAATTTCATGGACTTTCTCTATATTCTGCCGATTGCATTTAGAGGTAGATGCGAATTGATACGCACTATAAAGGTCATCAATCTTCTGCGTGTAGTCGGGTAAAAAACTTATCCCAAACCGCTTGTGCTTGATGTATGAGTCTAACTCAATATCTTCACCTTCTATTTTGGATGAGAATACGGCAGAGACCGAAGTATAAAAACTAAACGTATCGATTGACAAATCGCTGTCCACCAGACGATCAAACTTCTGAATCACCGAACCATCAAACTGCTTGCAGTATTCTTGCAAATGTTCAATTGGCAGTATTTCAAATTTGCTTTCGATAGCCATTGCATTTCTGTGTTCCCTATGTGCCTATGTGGTTATAGATTTTTCAAGCTTTCCTCTAAACTTTTGATCTTCGCCTCCGCATCCGCCTTCTTCTTGCGCTCCATTTCAATTACTTGAGGAGGTGCACTGTTCACAAATTTTTCGTTCGAGAGTTTTTTGTCAACAGAAACCAAAAATCCCTTTTGGTATTCGATGTCTTTAAAGATTTGTTCTTGCTCTTTTTCCTTGTCTACCTTGCCATCCATCGGAACGAAAAACTCCATCGTGCCCACTAAGAATGACGAGGCACTCGCTACTTTTTCGTCCGTGTAAGTTAGCTCGCTTACGTTTGATAGTTTTTTGATCACCGAAGAAAATCCTTCGATGGTTTTTTTTGATTCCGATTTCGCCATCAACTTAAAAGCTTCTTTCGGGGAAATCCCTTTTGCATTTCGCAGGTTTCTGATTTGCGTTACGATTTCAAAAGCAAATGTTCCTTCCTCAATAATCTTTGTATTGAAGCTCACAGCCTTAGGGTACGATTCAACAATAATGCATTTTTTTTCTTTGCGCTCATTCAACTCGTGCCACAGTTCTTCTGTAATGAATGGCATAAATGGATGAAGTACTTTTAATAGCTTTTCAAAAAACGAAACCGTTGTATTGTATGTTGCTTCATCGATGGGTTTTCCAAACTCAGGCTTTA
>Ga0163155_10001612_pt1 | contig 27016 bp, 28 predicted proteins | sample OliLakLV19SP4G1_FD_148611 | JGI IMG/M metagenome (GOLD analysis project Ga0163155, IMG submission 148611) | Freshwater microbial mat bacterial communities from Lake Vanda, McMurdo Dry Valleys, Antarctica - Oligotrophic Lake LV.19.SP4.G1 | ecosystem: Environmental > Aquatic > Freshwater > Lake >... | reverse complement strand
ATTTACTCGACAGGAAGAGGTTTCAGGAGCTGTTCAAAGATGCACATGTGCTGACGGAATGGTTTTTCTGCCTACCGAAGTCATTCATTGCCTTGAAGAAAGTAAATGCCTAGAGGTGTCTAGCCCTGACGAACACAAAACACTAGGCGCAACCCGATGGGTAGCTCAAATCAAAGCGGGTCAACTCATCGAAGTCAGGGTTATCGACGCGAGCCAAACAAAATAATCAGTGTCCCCACCAGTGAAAGACCAACACCAACTAGATCTGACTGATTTGGCTTAATCCCTTCAGCTACCCACAGCCAACAAAGCGATAAGAATAAGTAGATCCCTCCGTAGGCAGCATAGACTCTGCCAGCATTTGAAGCGTCTATTCTAGTTAGAGCGTAAGCAAAAAAAACTAGAGCTAGAATGCCCGGAATAATCCAGAGTATACTTTTCCCCAGCCTTAGCCATGCCCAAAAAGCATAACATCCAGAAATTTCTCCTAGAGCAGCCAGTAAAAAGAACAAAAACGTTTTCACAATTTAAGATGTCTGTCAACGTTGAACTCAATGATCCATCGAAGAATAACGACTTGAAAATAAACGGCGCAACGTTTTCCTGATAGTACTCTAATTAGTCTACATCGTCTCACTAGTGTCGCAAAAGCCAAACTTTTTTTCACACCACCACACAACGACTGCACCAATCATATAGGCTATAATATCTTTCCAATCGAAAGTTGTACCTAAAATTGTAGCCATGATTTGATCGTGTTGTAGCCCTAATTGATCTACAAAATTAAAGTACTGTGCGAGTTCGATGGCGCAAGCTAGCCCAAATACAAAGGCGATCGCTACAGTTACCCGAACATTCCAGAACGTTTGAATAAAACAGTAGATCAAAGCGATTACCAAAACATCTCCAATTAAAGGACGCACAAAACGATCATTGATAAAAATGGCGATAGATACCTCTATCAAAAACAATAGAATGGTTAAGTAAAAATAGTTTCGCTTGAATTTCATATTATTTTTTCCTGCCACAGAATTCATCTGAGAGCGACACATTCTGTAGGGGCATGGCACTGCCATGCCCTGGTATGACATATGAAAGAACTGCTAATTTAGCATATGTTTTCGGGATTCAGTCACACCTAAAAAATTGACTTCTTGTCCGACTAGCGTACAAGAAGTCAATCTATAGAACACGGTTTAATCAATTTTTACGTCGAGTCTACTACCGACTATCAGCAGGAGCAGGCGATCGCTCAGGCCGTTCAGGACGAGAATCTCGCCACTGCTGTAGCTGTTGACGCTGCTCAGACGTCAACACAGTTTCACCCTGGGTGCGGACGTTTTCCATGATGCTGCGGATCTGTTCGTGTTGCTCATCCGTCAAGTTAAGTTCGCCAAGCAGGCCGCCGGGGCCGCCGGGGCCAGCGGAACCTCGCTGTGACCGCATTTCCTGAAACCGCGCTTGGCGTTGTTCTGGGGTGAGGCTGGCAAATTCGGCGCGTCTACTTTCAAATTGTTCACGGGCTGCACGGGCTTGTTGCCGCTGTTCATCCGTTAGAATTGCCTCCACCTGAGTGTGGGCATCCTCTCGAATGGCTTCAAGCTGAGTCCGTTGTTCATCGGTGAGAGTTAGCCGTTCAAACGGCCCTCCTCTGCGATCGCCCCCCGGCCCGCCCATGTGGTGGACACCCATGCGATCGCTTGAGGGCGCTGGGGGAACTGCCGCTGGCTCGGATTGAGCATTGACTACGACTAAGGGGGCGATCGCCATCGTAGCGGCAAATCCGGCAATCAGTAAGGATTTTTGATTCAATTTCATAGCGTCTCCAGTAAGCTTTTGGCATGCCTTAATCGTACGTTTTAGGATGGGGCGATCGCCTCTGGCAAAGGTCATCCTTCGACTATGACGTTTGTCATGAGTTGAGCACTAGTGGATTAGATATCGCTAGATTGGACATAAAATAAACATAAATCATAGGCATAAATCCCAATTCTCTCGGCACCGATGTCCATCCGACCTAAGAATCATCCATTTCGGTTCTTGCTCTACTTGGAGTGGGGATTGTTGGCGATCGCCCTCATCAGTGAACTGTTACCCCCTGAGTTCTTCCCACGACTGCCGAGGCCGCATCATTCGGGCGCTATCCCACTACTCCCCATTGTTCCACCCTTGCCCAGGCATGTGCTATTTTCGGTGCTGAGTTTAGTTGGGTTTGGATTAATGGGTTTGCGGCTTCCCACCGGAAAATTTAATCATCGGATTGCCTTTACAGTGGCCGAAATTTGTTTGATTTTATTAGGAACAACAACTGGAACTCCGGGCTTAGGTGGATTGCGACTATTCCCATTTCTATATGTCGTGCTCGTGATTCGCAGCTGTTTAATGTTTCGCTGGCCGGGGCGATTGGCCGTCACAGGCGTATCGTTTACGCTGTTTATATTGGTTCTCATCCGTCGTACCCAAGAGTTTGGCTTTCCAATTCCTGCGGGTGTGCGGCTGCGATTTCGGCCAATCTTATTTGGGTTCGCATCAAATTCGGTATTGCTGTTGGGATTGGCGCTGGTGTTTGTGTTGCTATTGATGAATGCATTGCTGACTGAGCGCGAAAGCCGTGAGAAACTGGCGATCGCCAATACTCAATTGCGTAACTATGCGCTCAGGATTGAAACGCTAGCCGCATCGCAAGAACGCAACCGCATTGCGCGCGACATTCATGATTCGCTGAGGCATTCTTTGACGGCACTAAACATCCAATTAGAAACAGCAGTAAAACTAGCACAAACCAAGCCACAGCGGGCGCAGCAGTTTCTCCAAGAAGCAAAACGGTTGGGTTCTACAGCGCTCCAAGATGTGCAGCAGTCGGTAACGGCGATGCGGTCTGACCCCTTGCAGCAGCAGTCATTACAAGAGGCGATCGCCACCCTCACCCACAATGTACAGCGCACGACAGAAATCCAGCCGATGGTGCAGATTGACTTAGCGGCACCGCTATCTGCCGAAATTAATACCAGCCTCTATCGAATTGTGTAAGAAGCCGCAAGCCGGGTGTCAGATCACAGTTCACATTCCACTGCAAAATTCAGCATGAACTTGTGACCTTAACCCTAGTCAAGTTGCATCCAATACTGGTTGATCGAAGCGATCGGATGAGATTCATAGAAAAAAGGTTTTAGCATGATTCGAGTGTTAATCGTAGATGATCAAAATCTAATTCGCTAAGGCTTAAAAACGTTATTAGAACTAGAGCTAGATTTGCAAATTGTCGGAGAAGCAGAAAACAGTCAGATTGGTATGCAGCAGAGCGATCGCCTTCATCCTGATGTGGTGCTTATGGACATTCGGATGCCAGTGATGGATGGTGTCGCCGCCACCCATGCCACTACTCAACAGTCGCCCACTCCCAAAGTACTGATCCTCACCACCTTTGATGACGAAGAATACGTGACCGCCGCACTCCAGTAAGGGGTGATTGGGTATTTGCTCAAAGATACGCCGTCTGAAGACCTAGCGATCGCCATCCGCGCTGCCCACAAAGGCTACACCCAAATTAGCCCCGGCATTGTGCCAAAACTGATGTCTCGACTGTCTGCCCCGCCCGACGCTCCCACGCCTCCCACCGAACTAGACCACCTCACCCCCCGCGAACGCAAAGTGCTCACCCTAATTGCCCGAGGTGCCAGCAACCGCGAAATTGCTAAAACCCTCTATATTTCCGAAGGCATCGTGAAAAATCATGTGACCAATCTGCTGAATTGACTGGGACTGCGCGATCGCACCCAAGCTGCCATTTTTGCCACCACTTACCTCGGCGACGAGCTAAAAGACCGCCGCGAAGAAATAGACCTCTAACCCCAATCAAAAAATTACCCCTTTCCCCTTGCTGCCCACAAATGCTATGATTTCTCCATTGCTGGTGTAGCTCAGTTGGTAGAGCAGCTGATTTGTAATCAGCCGGTCGCAAGTTCGAGTCTTGTCACCAGCTTAGGAATGAGAATTAAATAACTCCGCCATGCTTCGGTAGGGGCGAGCAGCCGTTCGCCCCTACCAGTAATCAAATTCCCGATCTGATTAAATCCATAATCCTTAATTGCCAAAAGCCACTGAAACTTATGTGTTCAGTGGCTTTTTTTGTTTGTAGTTCACTCCTCTCATGATCCAGCATTATCCCAACAGTTAAGAATAGAGGTATCACGCCGTTATCGCTTATTAAGTGGTTAGTCTCGGTTTATTAGATGGTTCTGGGATGGAATTGGTCAAGATGCTAGATATTCCTTTGGTGAAAGGCGATTTTTTAAAAACGGACGGACAATCCATCTACGTAGAACACCTTGGAAGTTTGTTATTTTCTCAGTGTGTTTAATAATCCTGATTTTACCCAACGCAACATCATTGCGATAGAAATTGAGAAGGTGATCAAGGCTCTCACCTCAAAATCCTTTAGCCGCGCTCATTTTTTGAGTAGCCTGGCTCGATTCTAGGGGGCGATCGAAGAAACTGCCGCTACCATTGATGACTTCTCTCAAAAACAGAAGTTTCTCAACACTGTCTATGAAAAATTCTTTCAGGGTTTTTCGGTAAAGGTTGCCGATACCCACGGTATTGTCTACGCACCACAACCGCTCGTGAGCTTTATGGTGAAAAGTGTAGAAGACATTTTACAAAAAAACCTAAACTTTCGGGTACAACCCATAACGTTTTTGGAATTCAAGTGGAAGTCAATGTTAATATTTTCGTAAGGAAAGCACCGCACCCGGAGAAAGATAACAATGGAAACTCAGGAGCTACAGGCGATTATTCGACAAAGTATCCGTGAGACAATTCGTGAGATTTTACGCGAAGAACGCCTTGCACTCTGCCTTGCGCTGATCCCTCGTGTGAGTGAGAAGGAGATGACAGAAATTCGAGAGCAGTTTGGTATTCCCAGCGAGTGTAAAACAGAAGAATTTGTGAATGTGACGGATTGGGTGCGAAATGGAACTGATCTTAAGTAAACAAGCCATCAAATTTGTTAAAAAGCTTGCGCCAAAAGAGCAAGAGCGGATACGAGAGAAATTAGCTAGTCTGCTAGGGTCTGTCGAAGAATCGGGATTAATTCCCTCTGGTGAACTAGATATTAAGACCTTAGAGGGTGAATGGAAAGGTTGCTTGAGAATGCGTATTGGTAAAGCACGTATTCTCTTCACCGTTGATCTTGAAAAAGACGAATTACAAGTTTATGGAATTGGTTTTAGAGGTGACATCTACAAATCATCAAAAATTATCTATTACCATATTCTAAGATTAACATAATGAGAAAAGCCAGGATCTACTATGCTCAAATGGATGAGTTTTGGCGAAAGGAAGAAAAGCTCCGCCATCTAGAGAAGCTTGAATGTGTCGGCAATGTAGACTGGCAAGAAGTCAAATCAGATCGGAAATATACGTGGCTGACTGAAGATTCAGAAGATAATTGGAGAGAGTCTCCTTATTTATTCAATCGATATACGGCAGTACACTCTACACTGTCACTATTACTAGATGGGCAACCTACGAAACCATTGCCCTGGTAGGGTATTGTTTATCTGTTATTTCCTCAGCTTGGCCTTAGCTCTGGGTTCACTGCTCTGGGTTCTCTGGACATGCTCAGATGCTATCCAGGCTCCAATGACCAATATCAAGCAGATGATTACTATTCCTCTATCTCCCTTTGGCCATTCCAGGGAGCAAAAAAGGGTAACAGTGCTAGCCCTGGGACAGCGGCCACTAGCGTTAGCAAAAAGAACAGCGGCCACCCAGTTTGTTCGGCCAGTTTGCCTGCTGGAGCCACGAGAATATCGCGGCTGACTGCCATGAGACTAGAGAGCAAGGCGTACTGGGTGGCCGAAAAGCTGGGATTGCACAAACTCATCAAAAATGCGACAAAGCCCGCTGTTCCTAGCCCACCACAAAAGTTTTCGACATTGATTGCCAGCACCATCGCCGAATAATTTTGTCCCAAATCCGCCAGACCAAAATAGGCCAAATTGCTCAGCGCCTGCAATCCGCCAAACACCCAAAGCGATCGATTGATGCCCAACTGGCTCAAGAGTGCGCCGCCAGCCAGAATCCCGACAATCGTGGCCAGCAGACCCATGCCGCCTTGAATTGCCCCAATATCGGTTTGGCTAAACCCGGTTTGCAGCAAGAATGGGGTTGCCATGTTGTTGACTAGAGCATCGCCAAAGCGGTACAGAACAATGAATACCAAAATCAACGCCCCTCGCCAGATGCCAGAGCGCTGAAAGAACTCTAAAAACGGGAGCCTCACAGCGTCGGCTAGCGTCTCGGGCGGGCGATCGCCTCCGGTCGGCTCAGGTGCCCAGGCAGAGTAGAGGACGCTCAGCAGCATTAACCCAGCCAAACATAGATACACCAGTGGCCAGGGCATTTGATCGGCCAAAATTAGCGCTAGTGAACCTGTGACCAACAGCGCTACCCGATAGCCCAGTACCGAAATAGCAGCCCCTGCCCCCATCTCCCGCTGTTCTAATAAATCGGTACGGTAGGCATCAAAGGCAATATCTTGACTGGCACTAAAAAAAGCAATCAACAAGGCATTGATGGCCAACAGTTGCAGCGATTGTTTTGGGTTTTGCAGTGCCATCGCCGCGATCGCCACCGTTAGCCCCACCTGTGCAATGACCAGCCAGCCTCGCCGCCGCCCCAGAAACGGCGGCACAAACCGATCGAGCAGCGGCGACCACAGAAACTTGAGTGAATAGGGCAATGCCACCAAACTGAATAGCCCGATCGCGCCCAAATCTACCCCCTCCAGCGTCATCCAAGCTTGCAGCGTTCTGCTGGTGAGAAAAAGCGGCAGCCCCGAGGCAAAGCCCAACAGCAGTAGCGCTGCCATCTTACGGCTTTGGAACACTTGAAAGAAGGCAGAAATTGATTTCACCATAGGAAAGATGCGGAATGAAGGTGGGCATTGACGCGATCGCGGTTTGCTGGTCTGGAGATGCCGAGCAATCGCTAATGTTCCCCTAACGATTGGTCAGGTTGGTAGGGCAATCGTAGAATCAGATTGGTCACGGTCTTTGGATCATACAATCCAACTTCTACATTTGAGCTGAATCAGCGCGATCGCCCCCACTGTTGTGCTGAGGTAGGTAGCGATCGCCAAGAAACCGAAGTTCTGCAAGAACTCCGGTTTCTATCAATCAACAAATTTATGTGCTGGCACCCCTGAATAGCGATCGCCCCCAACCGCATAGCCCCCAATACCACCTCATAGATTCTAGAACGTAGGTGAAGAGGCGATCGCATTCACTAAATCTGTACACGAATTACGTCACTTCTCACCCAGCCACTAGCATTGGAACCAAAAAGAGTAACTCTATACCAAACATACTCAGCCACCGTTCTAGATTCCCAAACTGTTACAGCATCTCCAGGGGAAGCTTGGTGTCGAATTGGCGCATTCATTCCTGCCCAATCACGTAGATTAATTCGACTACCTGCTTGTGAAACGAGTGTTCCTGTAGCAGTCATTTGTTGACTTTGAGGAGATGAAGAGTCCGGAGTATCTGAGTTGGACGCCGCATATGAAGCACGCTCCCATTCAAGCACCGTTAAAATGTTATTGATTGGAATAGCATGGCTACCATACCGATTAACAATCTCCATAGAATTTATACTACCCCCCTCACCTCGAATACCAAGAAAAGCCTCGGACTCAATGTATGAGCCATCTTCTAGATTAACTGAACGGACAATATAAGTCCGAATTCCATTTCCCCCTTCAGATGTCCATAAGATTAAACGGTTTCCTTTAGTCGCTGAATAGTAAATATAACGTCCACCATGAGGTGTAGGGACGCAAGCTTCATGTGTTGCTATTCGCCATTGCTCGCTAGAGGTGTAAAAGCTGACAACGTCACTGCATCTAGATAGTGTTGCCAGACTAGGACTTGCGAATTGACTATAGCTTGGTAAAGCTACGATATTCCACACCATTAAACCAATAAGCTTGCAGGCAATAATTTGAAACTTATTCACTTGGAGTTTTTGGTTATTTATCAAGAAGATTGGCTACCAATACTTATAATTTTGGTTATGTTTTTGAAATGCCTGTTCTAGGCCATTGAAAATAAAATCGTTCATCATAATATGTACGCTTTAAATAAGCCAAATCAGCCTCCCAATCCCGAATTGCTTGGTCAAAGTTTTTCATATTACGTCGTTTTGCATTACGTGTGAATGCTGCGATAGATTCGGCTAGTTTTTGTAGTCTTTTAGCTGTGCCAGGTTTATCCCACGCATTTAAGTAGGAGGCGTTACCTACAGATGGTAAAGGATAAAAGAATATCTGATCAAGAATCTGTCTACGTTTGCTTTCTGGTACACCATTCACGCCGACTCTATATCCATAGTGTTTCAGAAGCCCTTCTTCATATTTAAAGACATCTCCTGTTAAATTTTTGGATCCGCTTCTAGCTGTTGTAGTTGGCCAGGTGGATTGTCTTGTGTTCTGTAACTCCGCCAATCTTTTTGAAATATGGGCAAGCAAGGTTTGAGCTTTTTTTCGAGAACGAAACTGCAACTCGTAACGTATCTCACTCAAAATTTTTGGATTGTTCCATTCTGAATTGGAAGTTTTCTCAAGCTCGTTAGTAGGACATTTAATATATGGGCGTTTTCGATTATCAGTATGTTGGGTCTCATTAATGGACGGTGATGGCGGTGGAGTAACACGAGCAACAGTAGGTTCTCTTCGTACCGGAGGAGAGGGAGAGACAGGTACATCTCTTTCCAGTTTGAATTCAAACGGTCTGTCAACCAGAAGATCCCGTCTTGGGATTGGCGGGTAATTTAATGGCGTCTGAGATGTGCTTACTTCTGAGGGAGGCGATGACTGCGGGGTTACATCCTCATCAAATAGTTCTTCCTCTACTAAAGAAGAAAGAGAATCTTGTTTAAGCTTTTCTAACTTGGTTTCAGGAACCTTGTTATTCAGAAGCTTGTGCTGGGGTTTCTGAGTAACAAACCGTGTCGGTTTTCGAACGAGGGCTTTGAACCACTCCAGTAGTTTTCTTAAGAACCCTTTCATAAAACTTAACATAGATTTGGTAACCGATGACTTGCTTCTTGCTCTTTAGAGTGGCTTAGCTCAGTCTCTAAACTATTATCATTAAGCTGTATACCCAGCCAACCGTCAAGATCAGGAACCTTTCAGCTCTCTTGAAACTAGATTCATTCATGCGGTCATGGCGATCGCACTCCACATAACTTATATCCATTAACTCAATTCTTTCCAGGTATTACCGCTATCTTGAGATTGAAAGACCGCGTTGCTTTCATTGATGGCGTAAAGAATTTGAGGATTATTAGAGGCGATCGCCACTTTCAAGATCACGCCACCCGTTTCAGTCCACAACTTCTCCCACGTCCTGCCACCATCTGTACTTTGATACAGCCCCGGCTCAGATTGAAGCAGTCGATATCCCAACATCACCGTGTTGCTCCCTTCTTTCAGCAGAGCTAAACCTGCGATCGGTGCATCTTGTGTACCAGGCACAACAGTCCAATCATTGCCGCTATTGGCACTTTCATACAAACCTGCTTGAGTCACAGCAAAGACATGTTCAGAGTTCTGTAGATCAATAACCAGGTTGAAGGGTGCAGCTGCTAAGCCCGTCATGCGGGGTTGTGTCCAAGTTTTACCACCGTCTGTGGAGACGTGTAGTCCTTGTGCGCCAGAGGCGGGAAACCCATAGAAAACATTGGGGTCACTGGGGGCGATCGCCAAGGCATGAAAATCAACTCCTGGTATAGAGATCTGTTGCCAGTCTTCCCCTTGGGTATCACTGATTTGAAATCCAAGATTACCGCCTGTGGGTGGGTGCCCGCTGGAATAAAAGCGATTAGGGTTTGTCAAATCAGCGGTAAATCCCATATAGTCAGCCCGTTGCTTGCCCATCCAGAACCACTCGCTAGAGGCAGAACGTTGCAGCAATCCATTGTGTGTTGCCACAAAAATGATCTGCGGATTGACAGGATTCACAGCTAGACCATGAATATGATTCTCGTCTCTCCAATTGACTGCGGGTTCGAGCGAGACAGTAGAATTGATTACAGCAGATTGAGGGGATGCTTGACTGGTGGGTGCAATCGGAACTTGATTACCAGATTGATTGTTAGGAGGCTGCTGACTAGAGCGACTAAACCAGAAACCCAAGCCACCGCCTAAAAATAGGGAGACGGCAATCGGGATGGTGCAGCAGGCGACCATTGCGATCATCATCCACTTCATGCTGGAATTGTTTGAATCTGGCTGGCTCATCTTATCCGCTCGTTCTTTTTAAACTTCATTTCAAACTATGTCCAAAAATAATGAACCAACCTTTCCAGGTATTCATTCTGAAAAAGTTAGTTCATTATCTTAATGATGTGAGCCTCCCAGACAATGTGCAAATTAGTCGAATGCTTTGATTAGGACGCTCACGTTTCAAAATTAGCGACCCATTTGCTGCATACCTTCCATATTCCGGCAGCAACTACAGCCAGATGAGGTAGGCTGGTCGGTCTCCTGTGCCAAAGCTGAACCCGCTGTTAGGGTCAGCACTGCCAGACCTGCAACAAATGCACTGAGTAGAGTTTTAGTACGTGTGGACATATTCTTTTTCGACTCCTAAATAACTTGTTGGACTGTTCTTTGAGAACTAAGACCAGCATAAACCCTCCGGTCAGCTGTAGAGTCAAGAGCTGCCACAACAATGCATTGCACAAATTTCGTAAACTATTTTTCTAACTGCTTTCCACATATAGCGCGTAGAGCTATATGTGGACGTGTAATCAGGGGAAAGAACCCTAACGAATACCGATGCCTGCTCCCTACAGTGACGACCTTCGCACCAAAGCTATCACCGCAGTCAAACGAGGAGAAGGCAAAACGGCTGTGAGTCGGACGTTCAACATCAGCCGCAATACCTTAGACCTATGGCTCAAACCAGAGGGAGAAGTTGGCACCTATCAAGCCATTACTCACTTTCAAAAAGGGTGCCGACATAAAATCACCGATTGGGAACGTTTCCGCGAGTTTGCCCAGCAACAGGGCGGAAAAACCCAAGCACAGATGGCGAAGTTATGGGGAGACAACGTCACGCAACAGAACATCAGTGATGCCTTGAAAAAGATTGGCTTGAGTCGAAAAAAAAGACATATGGTTATCGAGAGCGAGATGAACTCGAGTATCCCTACGGCTACTGTGAGATTGGACAACGCTTCTTTGCCCTCAAGTCAGGAAAACGCACTGAGCGAGTCAGTTGGATTACAGCCCTCAAATAAGGAGACCTCTTGGCACCGATGACCTTTACAGGCGCTTGTAACCGAGACTGGTTCGAGATGTGGTTAAAGGAATGTCTACTGCCACAATTGCAAGTCGGAGATGTCATTGTGATCGACCATGCAAGTTTCCATCACTCTGCCTACATTGAAAAAGTGGTGGCAACAGCAGGATGTGAGTTGTGGTATCTGCCTCCCTATTGTCCAGACCTTAACGAAATCGAGCATTGGTATCTGGACAAACACTACAGTTGCTTGAGGCGATATCCCAATCCGTAGACGGTTTCAATGAAATCGGTGGCTCCTACAGCTGCTAGCTTTTGCCGCAGGCTACGAATGTGAACCTTGACGGTTTCCTCGCCAGGTGGCTCTTCCGACGGCCATAGCTGTTCCAAAATAGTACTGCGGTTGAGGATGCGGCGGCTCTGACGTAAAAATAATTCAATCAGCTGATATTCTTTGGGAGTCAAATGCAGCGGCTGGTTGCCGTAGACCACTTCAGTGGTGCCCGGATCTAAGCGCAGTTTGCCCCACTCTAGCACCGGCGGCAGGATACTGCTTCCTCGGCGCAGCAGTGCCCGAATCCGTGCCATCAGTTCTTGTAAATCAAACGGTTTGACGACATAGTCATCGGCTCCCGCATCTAGCCCTATGATTTTATCGGTGCTGGTGTCTTTCGCGGTCAACAGCAGCACAGGCATATGGAGTCCATGCTGGCGCAGGCGTTGACAAAAGTGAATCCCATCTAGTTTGGGCAGCATCCAATCGAGCAAAATCAGGCTGTATTGGTAGGCTTCCACATAAGCCCAGCCTTCTTCCCCATCAATGGCAATATCTACCGCATAGTTTTGATCGCTTAGAGCTTCTGCTAGTGATCTAGCAATGCGTTCATCATCTTCCACCAATAAGATTTTCATGGTTTCGTTCCTGCCAGCCGATGCGCGCTCTGCGCAGGCAAGCCAACGCCCTGCCCCAAGCGATAAAGTCCTGTAATCAACAGCCAGTTGACGACGTTGACCCGAGCATCGAAGAAGGTAATGTCAAACAGGGCAAAGCCGACGCAGCCCAAAAAGCCTAGCAGGTAGCCCAGCAAAATGGCATTGCTCGCTGTTCCAAGCGTCTGCGATCGCCACCGTTGCACCCCCCCAAAACAGATATAGCCGATTAACAGCGTCAGTAGCACCATGGTCGGAATCCCCGCCTCGCAGGACAATAGCAGCCACAGGCTATGAGGATGGGAAATGCTGCGAAACCGAGGTAAATTCTGCAACTCGGGGGAAAGATAGGCTTTGTAGAGAAATTTGTAGTTTCCCAGCCCCCAGCCTAGCCAAGGGCGTTCTTGGGTCATCCGCAGCGCAATCTGCCAAATGGTCAACCGTGGATCATTGGCCCAGCTTTGGGCAATCAGGGTACGTCCGCCAATGCCCAGCCCAGCCGCACTGCCCATGACGGCCACTAGCCCCGCCAGAGCGCCAAGCAGCAGCGTGCGGTTAAATTTGACGCACAGGCTAAACAGCAGCAGTTGCACCACGGCCAAGATCAAGGCGTTGCGTGAACCGGAGCAGAAAATGCCGACGAGGTTGAGTCCGGTGGCGAGGTAGATGACGCGGTTGCGGATGGGGCGTTGGCTTGTCTGCGCAGAGCGCGTATCGCCTCCAGTCCCTCCAGCCTCGCTTCCAGTCCCTCCAGCCGCCACCCGCGCCAGCGTCAGCCCCAGCCCCAGCCCCAACACTGCTATCAGATAGCTGGCCATGGCGTTGGGATGGTCAAAGGTCACCATGGCTCTGCCTTTATGCGGGGCAGAACGAATCCATTCGATTAGGGGAATTTGCTGAAGCGCCGGGGGCAGTCGTGGTGACTTGAGTAAATATTCTGCAGCGCTGATGATATTTAGCGGGATGGCACCGAGAACTAGGGCGATCGCCACCTGTTCGAGCCGAGCCAAGCTATCCATCACATAGGGCAGCATGGCAAAAAACAAGAAGTATGGCAAAAAATTGGCGAGTTGCAAGAACGCCTCACCGCGATTGTCGGCAAAATAGGCGCTCAGAATCATCAGAGCGCTGATCAGCAGCAGCCCGTTGCGGGTCAGCAGATTGAGGGCGGGGCGGCGCAACCTCACCAGTAGCGACACCAGCACCACAAACAAACCGAGCATCCCCACATAAGATCCGTAGGGCAGCACCATCAAGCTGGCTGGAAATAGCTGGCGGGTAAACGGTGGCGGCGGCGAGTCCTCCACCCGATCGACCGTCTCCTCAGTAGGCACCTTCACCCGAGATCACCACCCATACTGTCCGAATCAAAATGTATAGGTCGAGCCAGACTGACCAGTTGCGCACGTAGTACGCATCGAGGCTAACCCGCTCCTCATAGGTGAGGTTATTGCGCCCCGAGACTTGCCATAGCCCCGTCAGACCGGGCGTTACTTTAGTGTAGAGGCCAAACTTTTCGCCGTAGCGCTGAATCTCTTCATCCACAATCGGGCGCGGGCCCACCAAGCTCATTTCACCGCGCAATATATTCCACAGCTGCGGCAGCTCATCTAGGCTCGTCTGGCGCAGAAATCGCCCTACCCGCGTAATCCGTGGATCGTTGCGCAGCTTGTGGTCACGCTCCCACGACTCTCGCAGCTCTGGGTGAGCGTCTAGGTAGCTTTCCAGCGTCCGATCGGCATTTTTGGCCATTGAGCGAAATTTCCATGCCTTAAACGATTCGCCATTCTGCCCAATCCGGATTTGCCCGTATAAAATTGGTCCCGGTGAATCGATCCGAATCAGCAGGGCAATCAGGATGATGAAGGGCAGCACGATTAGCCCGCCCATTAAGGTAATCAGGCGGTCGATCAAAAATTTGGCAAGGCGAGGCCCCGGTAACAATAGCTGCTGCCGTACCTCTAGCCCCAAAATACCGCCCATGTCTTTGGCTTCGACCCAGAGGCTAGAGAAGCCAAACAGGTCGGGGATAATGAGCAGGTGGGCAAAGGTTTGGCCGTATTGCTCCAAAATTTGCAGCAGGCGATCGCGTGATACTCCCGGCATGGCCACAATCGCGTAGGGAATCTTGCGCGCCTTGGCCAGCACTGGAGCTAGCTCCACTCCGCCCAAAACCGGCACATTGTGCAACGAACCATGCTTGTCAGGATTGTCGTCTAGCACCACCACGGGCTTCAGTCCAATCCGAGGCCGCTGCTGCAATGTCCGCACCACCATCTCCCCTGTTTTGCCTGCCCCTAGCACCATCACCGGGTAACCCCACCAGCGCTTTTGGGCAAAAAGATATCGGGTTAAGGCTCGTCCGGCTAGCACCAACCCAATCGAGAGCAGCCAAGCTAGCAAAAAGATGCCTCTAGAATACACCTCTCCTTCGCGCCGCAAAAAAATAGTCGAACCCAGCACAAAATAAACCAGGCTGGTCGAAACCGTGACCCAGCGCAGCTCATCGACCGGACTGATCGCCACGCCGGGATATAGCCCCACCGCCGCATAGGCCACGGTAAACAAACCCATCAGCGGCAGCAGCTGCCAATAGAGCGGTAGCTGAAACTGTCCATCTAGAATAAACCGGACATAAACACTGATCAGCGCCGCCGCCCCCAGCCCCAACAAGTCTGAGCCGACCATCATCGCAAAGGTCGGAAAGGTGCGCGTAGAAACACTTAGCGCTGTAATAGCAGGACCTAACGTGCGGTTAAGTTGCATTAGCAATCCATCACTCCTCACGCTAATACTTTATGCGATCGCTTGCCTAAATTTTGCGTATTTCTGCTCAATTAACCGCGAAAACTCCTGTTGAAACCGCTCGGCGCTAAACCGTTCGGCCTGGTGGCGAAGTTCGTGAGGGTGCGCGATGCAGGCTCCTGCGGCAAACGCCCTGACGGCCTCTACCAAGCTCTCCACGCTCTGTTCGGGAAACAACAGCCCCGTTTTGCCAGGAATCACCGTCTCAGTGGCTCCGCCTCTGCCATAGGCAATCACGGGTGCTCCAGCGGCCTGCGCCTCGACCATGGCAATGCCAAAGTCTTCTTCGGCAGGATACACAAACGCCTTGCAGCGCTGCATGTGGTCTACGACGACAGCATCGGGTTGCCGCCCCAACAGCTGTACGCAGGTACCTGCCAGCGGTTTGACGCGCTCAAACTCTGTCCCGTCGCCAATCACCACTAGCGGCAAGCCCAGTTGCGAAAATGCGGTCACGGCCAAATCCACCCGTTTGTAGGGCACAAAGCGCGACAGCAGCAAGTAAAAATCGTCTCGCGGCTGATCGGGAGAAAATCGCTCAATGGCGACAGGCGGGTAGATCACATCGGCGCGGCGGCGGTAGGTTTTCCAGATACGGCGAGCGACAAACCGAGAATTGGCGACGAAGTGATCGACCCGGTTGGCGGTGGCCAAATCCCACAGCCGCAGGTAGTGCAGAATTACCTGGGCGGCGATCGCCCCCACCCCCCGGCTTAGCCCACCTTGCTTCAAATACTGCTGCTGCATTTCCCAGGCATAGCGCATCGGTGTATGTACATAGCTAATATGCAGCTGATCGGCTCGTGTAATCACCCCTTTCGCCACTGCATGGTTGCTGGAGAGAATCAAGTCATAGTCAGATAAGTCAAACTGTTCGATCGCCAGCGGCATCAGCGGTAGGTATTGGCGAAAGTGATGCTGGGCAAACGGCAACTTTTGCAAAAACGACGTCTGCACCGGACGATCCTGGATAAAAAACCGCAGGTCTGCGGCCAAAAAATCGACCAAACTGTACAAATCTGCTTGGGGAAACAGCTGTAGCATCTGTTCACACACCCGCTCAGAACCCGCATAGGTTACTAGCCACTCATGCACCACGGCAGTTTTCATAAAATTACTATCCGGCTCGATGGCGGCAAGAACCGGATAAAATTGATGGCTGCTGGGCTGCTTGAGCCTTTAGAGCCGGGGCGCTTTTGTCTACCGCTACAAACCATTTTATCCGTAGTTCTACTAAGTCTTGGAGCATAAATCCTGGGGCACACAGCCTGACTAGAAGATCTAAATCAAGCGTCAAATCCTAATCATAGTCAGCTCTTGGGACGATGCGGGGGAAAAGGCGCGAGGCGATCGCCTTACGCCCCCTTTATCAGATGTTTTGCATCGTGCCAGAGTAGAGTATCATCGTGCTTTGAGCTGTTGTTTTCTCTGATGCTACCCCGCAGCATCAAAAAATTGGGTTGGTTGAAGGGTCGCTATATCGATCATGGCAGTGGGCGATCGCGTTAGATTGGTAGACGATCATTGGGTAGACGATCATCCTGTGGTGTGGGAAGAGTTAGGAGCCGCTAAACAAGAACCATGAAACGACTGAAGGACTTCTCATATCACAGAAACTTAGAAAACTATAGGGATCTGCTGCTGGTTCTGCTCCAAAAAGAAGTCAAGGTTCGCTATAAAAGCAAAGTGCTGGGCTATTTGTGGTCGATCGCCAGCCCCCTAGCCTTCGCCTTTGTTTACTATATTGCCTTCAGCGGCATCCTCCGCGTTCGGATTGAGGGCTATCCGCTGATTTTGATGTCGGGTCTGTTTCCTTGGCAGTGGTTTGGTAACTCGGTTGGCACAGCACCAAAGCTATTCCTCAACAACTCAACCATTATTAAAAAGGTTAATTTCCCTAGGAACATCATACCGCTGGCAACGGTGATGAATCACATGCTTCACTTTGTGCTCTCGTTGCCTGTGATTGTATTGTTCATGATGATTTATCACAAGCCGATTTCAATTTCATGGCTATATGGAATGCCAATCATGATCTTGATTCAGCTGGTGACGGTCTATGGGATCAGTCTGATTTTGGCATCTCTTAACCTGTTTTTGAGGGATATTGAGCGGCTTACCCAAATTGTGATGACATTTGCATTTTATTTCACGCCAATTATTTTTACGCTGGATATGATTCCAGAAAAATATCGCTACTTAATTCCGTTTAATCCAGCTGCCCCACTCATGATTAATTGGCGACATCTGATTTTAGATGGCACGGTCGATTTCTATTATCTTGGGATTAGCGTTGCCTACGCGATCGCCTTTTTACTCTTGGGTACGGCGGTCTACAAAAAGCTTGCTTGGAAGTTTGCGGAAGTGGTATGAGAGAGTCTGTTGTTACCTTTCAAAATGTCTATAAATCTTATCCGTTCTATCATCACGTCCGGGGTGTTAAGAACTTCCTATTCGATTTTCCTCGCAATCTAAATAAAATCCAGAATCAGCAGTATGAAGCGCTGCGGGATATCAATTTTGAGGTTTACCGGGGTGAAAAATTTGGCATTATTGGGCACAATGGCGCTGGTAAAAGTACCACGCTAGGATTAATTGCTGGCGTGCTAAAACCCAACAAAGGACGCGTCACAGTGCGCGGTAGAATTTCGCCTTTGCTAGCGCTAGGAGCTGGGTTCCACCCCGAGTTGGATGGCAGAGAAAATATCGTCCTAAACGGTGTGCTGATGGGGCTGACCCGACGCGAAGTCCAGCGAAAGATGGATGAAATTATTGAATTTGCCGAGCTAGATGAGTTTATTGACCAGCAAATTCGGGTTTATTCATCCGGGATGGTGGCGCGGTTGGGCTTTTCAGTCGTAGCTCATCTCGATCCAGAAATCTTGCTGATTGATGAAGTGCTGGGAGTAGGAGATATCCGCTTCCAGCGCAAGTGTGTGAAGAAGATGCAAGAGTTTAGGGGCAGTGACACCACTATGATTTTGGTGTCTCATTCGTTGCCCAGCGTCGTCAATCTGTGCGATCGCGCCCTGTGGATTGAGGATCACGAGGTGCGGATGATTGGCAATGCGCAGGAGATAGCTGAGAACTACTGCAAATCGGCGGGTGTAGAGATGGACTTGAACCCACAAAAACCTGTAGTCAATACAGAGGTCACGAATGTGATATTTTGACCTTCAAGGTCTAAGGCAGTTTAATCAGGGGAAGGACGCCGCGATTCATTAAGATATGAGAAATTTTCCGCCTCAATATAATCTGAAGCCCGAAGATACGCTGTACTTCTGCCACATCCCCAAAACGGCAGGTATGACCTTCAGGACAATTTTGGAAGACTATTTCCAATGTGACGACATTTGTCCAGCCACGCTGACGGCTCACATTGCGGACTATTCCAAAACCGATTTACAGCGCTATCGCTTATTCCGTGGACATTTGGGCTACGTCAACATTCCCGAATTGCTAGATAGCAAAGCGCTAGTCAACGTAACCGTGCTGCGGGAGCCGGTGTCGCGGGTCATTTCCCACTACGAATATATTCGCCGCACTCCCGGCGACCCGCACTATGAGATGGTGCGGAACATGAGCTTGGAAGAATATTCCTTAAATAAAGGCGCTGGCAAACTAGGTCGCAACGTCCAAACCTATCATGTGGCGCGATTGCTCCAGTATGACCTCAGCAGCTTATCGCGGCGAAAAATTGTGAACTTGGCTAAGCGAAGCATTGATCAATTTGCTTTTGCAGGCATCTTAGAGCGGTTTCAAGATTCGCTGTTTTTGCTGGCCTATATTTTTGGCTGGAAACCGATCATCAACAGCCGCAAAGAAAACGTGGCCAAATCCAAGAAAACGCTGGATCAGCTTCCGGCCAGCATCCTAGAACTGCTGCAATCTCACAGCTGGATCGATCAAGAACTCTACACCTATGCAAAAGCGATCTTTGAAGAGCGCTTTAACCAAATGGTGCAAGATTTACTAGATAAATATGGCAGCCATGACCAGCAGTCTGCCTATGCTGCATCGGGGCAAAAACCCAATCAAGACACCCTCCAACAGTTCTTAGAAAAACATGCGGAGCAGCGGTTCAAAGCAGAGCACCAGCTGCTCTCCACCGCAGTCGAATACAGCTTTTGCGAACCGCTGCGGGGACTAGGGTGGCAGCGGCGGGAATGCGCGACAGACGATTTGGCTCATCGCTGGATGGGGCCTGTGACTACGGCCACCCTCGACTTGCCAATTGCTATCCCGGCGGCAATTCCAGTCACAGCTCCACCCGAGACGGGCGGTTCTACGGCGATCGCCGCTCTATCTCCAACTCAAACCGCTGCAATCACCAACTCCCAAGACGACTACTTAGTCGAGTTTCAGGTGCCTCATACCTGGGCGGTGGCTCCCGACATTTTAGAGAGCTTGACGTTACAGGTGAATGGTCACCCCCTGCCGCTGACTATGCTCCACAGCACAGACGTTGTGCGGATGTATCAAGGGCGGGTGCCACAGGCATGGTTGGGGGGCGATCGCCTATTTACGGAGCTGACCTTTCAGGTGAACCGAACGGCGGTTTGTAAAAACGCCAATCCGCTCAGTAAGGACACGCGCTTAGTGGGTGTTGCCCTCAACTACGTGCAGGTATTCCCCAGCGCCTTAGAATCGCAAAAAAGCCTGTTACGCCAGCTATTCAACGGCCAATCGGAAGTCACTGCTGCGTTTGTCAGCGAGCACCTCAAGCCCCAAGAGCGGGTTGTGGCACCACTGATGTTTAAGGTGCGGCTGTCGGCTGCGATCGACACCTACGATACGTTCATTAAGAGTTCTGAGCCAATGCAGTGGGTGATTCTGCACAAAGGCATCAAACGGCAAATAGAAGCGCTGCTGTGGAAATTGGCGCGTCAGGGCTTTAAGCCAGTGTTTGCTGACGATGTGTTTGTGGTGTTTGCCAAAAATCGCCATGATCTCGCCGGGGTTTCGTACCTTTCTCCCCATGTGCGGCATCTGTACTTAGGACGCTATAGCGTTCAGGTGCGTTCCTTTTTTGCGTCTATTTACGAAGAACGGCTGAGACCTCTCTACATTAAGTATGTAGACCGTCAGAAAAAAGAGCGCAAGCTGGCAGAATTTCGCAAAACTAAGAAACAGGAACTGTCTCAAGACTAGCGATAAAACAGAATAGTGATAAAACCGCGATCGCCCTCCAGAAATTCTGGAAGGCGATCGCGGTTTACTCAACTAAGCAGCTGGCTAAAACCGCTCAGGGTCTACACCCGTTAGTCGATTAAACCAAGAACCGGAGCTACTTCAGGATTGCGGAGCTGGGGGGCTAAAAACTCACTTGCATAAATTTTTGGCTTAGCCTGAGCCATTTGGGTATACGATTCGCGCACATGAGCATTGACGGCAACTGTCGTTGCATCGTATAGCTGCGTTGCCAGTTTTGGATAGAACCCAATTCCAGCAATTAGGGCTAAGAAGCAGGCCGCAATAAACACTTCTCGTGGATTGGCGTCAGTAAAAACAGCATCGTCAGGCAGCACACAATCTGTTCCAAAACAGACCGCCGCTTGATTTCCCGGATCGTTCTCGATACTGCCGCCTTCCAGATCGCAGTTAGGGGCATTGCCAGAATTGTAAAATACCTGGCGCAGCATGGAGAGTAGGTAAATCGGCGTCAAAATTAGCCCGACTGCCGATAGGAAAATGGTGACTGTGCGGAACAATGAACTGTAGCTGTCGCTGGTCGCCAGCCCGACAAAGACAGACAGCTCACTGGGAAATCCGCTTAGGCCGGGCAGCGCCAAGGACGCCATCGCACCGATTGTAAACAGGGCGAATACCTTAGGCATGACTTGCCCCAGCCCACCCATTTCCGTCATGGCCATGGTGTGGGTGCGATCGTAGGTGACGCCTGCCAAGAAGAACAGCACAGCGGCAATTAACCCGTGCGAAATCATTTGTAGCAGCGCCCCACTAATGCCTAGGTCGGTAAACGACGCAATCCCCAGCAGCACAAACCCCATGTGAGAAATCGACGAATAGGCCAGACGGCGTTTCATGTTCGTTTGGGCAAACGAGTTAAACGCGCCATAGACAATATTGACCACGCCTAAAATGGCAAGCACTGGAGCAAAGTAAACGTGAGCATCGGGCAACAGCCCCAGGTTCATCCGAATCAGCCCATAGCCGCCCATTTTTAGCAGCACCCCCGCCAAAATCATCGAGACTGGGGCAGAGGCTTCGCCGTGGGCGTCGGGCAGCCAGGTATGGAATGGAAAAACCGCTAGCTTGACGCCAAAGGCAACCAGTAACCCAGCATATAACAGTAGCTCTAACCCCAACGGGTAATTTTTTAGCCCCAGTTCTGCCATGTCAAAGGTAACCGTGTCGCCATAGAAGGCCATTGCTAGCCCTGCTACCAAAATGAAAATAGAAGCAGCTGCTGTGTAGATCAAAAATTTGGTGGCGGCATAGCGACGACGTTGCCCGCCCCAAATACAAACCAGCAGATAAACGGGAATTAGCTCAACTTCCCACATAATGAACAGCAGCAGCACGTCTTGCGCCACAAATACGCCAACCTGCGCTGCATATAGCACCAGCATCAATGCGTAAAAAAGGCGGGGACGTCGATCGACCCGCCATGCGGCAAAGATTGAGAGGGTAGTGACTAGACCTGCCAGCAACACCAGCGGAGCCGATAGCCCATCGACCGACACGGCCCAGTTCAGCCCTAACTGAGGCACCCAGGCATACTTTTCCACGAGCTGAAACGTCGAACTGCTGGCATCGTAATGGGTCCAAAAGGTGTAGCACATTAGCAGAAAATCTGCGAACCCTACACCTAGAGCAAACCATCGGACGCGATTACCGTTTTTGTCGGGCAATAGCGGGATGACTAGGGACGCCACCAGAGGCAGTAGGATGATCGCAGTTAGCCAAGGAAATTGGTCGGCTATCATGGCAGTAGGGATAAATACTTATTTGAGCATGACGTCATCGTACTAAATTTTGTGTACGAGTACGTATAAGTATTTGTCTCACATAATCATAAAGAAATTCTGGAGTATTTTCTCCAGGTGGGTCTGCCATCCCTCAATTGCTAAGGCGTGGTTGTGGTTGTGGGAGCGCTAGGTGCTAGGGATGCAGGGGCAGCAGCCCGAGGTCGAGCAAAATATTGGTAAACGGTTTGCGAAATTTGCTGGATCAAAACCGGCCCGTTATCTGATTCGCCGGTACGTTTGACGATCGCCGTAATCACGTAGCGCTTGCCGTTGGGCATATCGACAATGCCAGTATCACCAGTCAGGGTGGCCAGGTTACCCGTTTTATGGGCAATGACGGCACCTGTACCCAGTCCAGCCGGAAGCAGATTATCGTTGACGGTGCCCCGCATGATTTCTAAGAAGCGATCGCGCGATCGCAGCGATAGAAAATCTCCCTGAGTCACAGCCATCATCAGCATCGACAGGTCTTTGGCGCTGGTTGTATTGGTGCCTGCAATATCTGCCAGTAGGTTATTTAGCACCGTATGGTTGAGTCCCCAAGCCCGAAACCGCTGGTTGAGCAGCGGCAACCCACCGACTTTCGCAATCACCATATTCGTGGCTGTATTGTCGCTGATGGTGATCATCTTGAATGCCGTTTCTAAGGCATTAACTTGGATCCCCGGCTCTTGATATTGCAGTTCACCTGACCCCTCTGTGACATCGCCGGGTTGCATCGTCAGCTGCTCATCGAGGCGAATTTTGCCAGCGTCTACGTCCTGGAGAAATGCCACTAGGACGGGCGCTTTGATGGTGCTAGCGGCTGGGAAGATGGTAGCCCCGTTGAGATCAACGTAGTTGCCTGTGTCTAAATCGACGACAAACACACCGACGGTTAGTTCAGGATTTTGGGCAATCAGGCTTTGGATGGACGCAGCAAGCGGGGCAATGGGTTGCCCTAGGCGGGTGGCAACCGGCACAGGGGAGACGATACCTGGCACACCGTCGCGGCGAAACCCTTTAGAGACTGGGGCCTGGGGTTTTTCCGCAGCAGCAGAGGTGGCTTGGGCGCTCTGGGTGCGCCCCGTCGGATTCCAGACCGACAGAAACGTTCCGGCGATCGCCCCAATTCCTACGCCTAAAATTAGCAGCCGGGTCAGATACAGCAGAGCCGAAGGCGGTTTGGCCGGACGTCGCGATCGCCGTGTTCGTCTTGGCTGCATGGCTGTGGGCGGTTGCTGTCGGGCAGATCGCCCTTGCCCGTTGAATTCTGCGGTGAGCGGCAGGGAGGCATTCGGTCGGTTTGACCCACGCACAGTTAGCGATCGCCCTGCCTCATCGGGGCGAGAGGCAGCCGACTTCCCGTTCTGCGTAGGATTTGTGAGCACGTTGCGCAAATTCAAGCGGTTACTGTCTGAATACGACGCTCGCGGCGACTGGCGCTGGGCTGCTTTGCCATTGGACGCCCTGCCGTTAGACGCGGGTGGCAATTTTGCTGGCCCATAGGCACGGCTATCTAGGTTTGGATTCACGATCTGGTTAGGTCGCTGAAGTGGAATCGGCGGTTGAGATTGCCCCTGCGAAGAGCGGCGATTGGGACGGCGGCGCGATGAGCGAGAAGATTTACCAAAGCCCTGCATGGGGGCATACCTCCACCACAGTTGAAGCAACCAAAATCAAGGAACGTATAAAATCCGCTACAAATTAACTTGCAGCGTTCAATGGCACCATTCAAGGGCACCGTTCAAGGATATAGCGGTTCTAAATATTTGGTGAAAAATTTTAGGATCGGCACACGCGGCATGACTTATTACAGGCCGCATAATTTTACTCGTTGATGCACCCACTAAACTTAATGATATAGCTGCCGTCCACCGCTTACAAATCATCAGGGACGAAGCAGGGACGAAGCAGGAATGAAACAGGGATGCTGCCATCAGCGAGGATGGCTATCGGCATTGTTGAGCCGAGCCTGCTGCAACGCCCATTTCATCTGAGTCAATATTCCTCTCAACATGGCTACTTCTGGCTCGGTGAGGTAGGCTCGGTTAAATAACCGCCGAAATTTTTCCATCCGGCTGCTAGCGGTATGGGGATATAGGTAGCCAATCTGCAATAACATCGCTTCTAGATGTTGATAGTAGCCTTCTATCCGATCGAGCGTAGCAGGCGGTTCAAACACTGAAACCATTGATGAGGTTGACCCAGAAGGCAGCAGATACGATTGTCCCGGCTCGTCTACCGCTGCTGTTTTTGCCGCGATCGCCCCTGCTTGTTGTGCCGCTTCGTATAGTTCATAACAGCAAACAGCAACGGCCTGTGCGAGGTTGAGCGATGGGTAGTCGGGATGAGACGGAATCCGCAGGAACCGCTGGGCGTAGTTGAGTTCTTCATTATTTAGACCTCGATCTTCACGGCCAAAGATCAGGGCGGAGGGTGGCGGGGAATCGGTGCTGGTAGATGTACTCGTAGAGGCTAAAAGCCAAGGGAGACAGGATCTAGGGGATTCTAGAGCTGTGTTGGGCAAGGCGCGATCGCGTCCGGTGGTAGCGATCGCTCGCAGGCAGCCCTGGAGGGCATCGGCCAGGGTGGCTACCCGCTGTGCGCCTTCTAGCACATCGGCTGCATGCACCGCCATGAGTCGCGCTGCTTCACCCAGAGGGTCGCACTGCGGATTCACCAGTACCAGTCGAGATAACCCCATATTTTTCATTACCCGCGCCACCGATCCAACATTTAATGGCCCTGCTGGTTCTAGTAACACAATCCGCACTTGGCTTAGTCCCTGGCTCGAACCCAGACTCAGATCTTGTCCCATGCGATCGCCTTTCCCGCTCCCATAAAATTTAAGCCCCGTAGAATTTAAGTAGTGCGCTATTGCGTCCATCCAGATCTACAGTCCGCTTCACTACTACAGTCCAGTTCATTACTACAGTCCACTTCACTATTACTATGGGACGTTCTCGCTCCAAATTTGATCTGCCCACTAAGATGTGTCCGGTATGCCAGCGACCATTTAGCTGGCGCAAAAAATGGGAAGATTGCTGGGATGAGGTGAAGTATTGCTCAGAGCGATGCCGTCGTCGCCGTGCCCAGAGCACCGATGCCGCTTCACAATAGCGCATTGCCCTTCGCTGTAGCGCACGGCTCCTCGCGCTAAAGGGTGATTTTTCATGGCATTGCTGATTGAGTTTCTAGAAAGTTTTCAGAAAAGGTAGTTCACCATGCTGATGGGTCAAGTCCAGCCCAAGTTGATTATTCATGGGGGAGCCGGGAGTTCCCTCCGAGGGAAAGGAGGTGTGGACTCGGTGCGGCTGTCGCTGTTTCGCGTGGTGGAAGAAGTGTATGGGCTGCTGTTGGCAGGTGCCAGTGCTCAATCGGCGGTGGTGCGCGGTTGCCAGCTAATGGAAGATGATCCCCGGTTTAATGCGGGCACTGGTTCTGTGCTGCAATCGGACGGGCAAATTCGCATGAGCGCGTCGCTGATGAATGGGTCGGCTCAGCGGTTTAGCGGTGTGATCAATGTATCGCGGGTGAAGAACCCAATTGACCTGGCGCTGTTTCTGCAAGATGCTAGCGATCGCATCTTGTCTGACCACGGTGCGGCGGAGCTGCTGCGAGAGCTGAAGCTGCCGCTACACGATCCGCTCACCGAAATCCGCCTACAAGAATGGATCCAGGAACGGGCGGGCAACTTCTCACACGAGATGGCGGGCGTGGTGGCCGAGAAAGAGTTAGTGTCCGAAGCGGGACGGGGCACTATTGGCGTGGTGGCGCTCGATAGTGAGGGCCGGCTAGCGGTCGGAACGTCTACAGGCGGCAAAGGGTTTGAGCGGATTGGCCGGGTCAGTGACTCGGCTACGCCAGCCGGGAACTACGCCACTCACCATGCGGCTGTGAGCTGCACGGGCATTGGCGAAGACATCTTAGAAGAATGTTTGGCGGCGCGGATTGTGGTGCGTGTAACCGATGGCCTATCGCTGCTAGAGGCATTGCAACGCTCATTTCTCGAAGCTGAGCAAAACCGTCGCGATTTTGGCGCGATCGCCCTCGACCGCACCGGCACCATTGCCTGGGGCAAAACCAGCGAAGTGCTGCTGGCGGCTTACCATGACGGCAAACAAATGGCAGACACGTTAGAGCTAGATGAGGGACTGTTGACGGGCTGCTGCACCCCCGAGTAGGATTGATGGCGATTAGCGAGGGATACCGTGTATTTGTTAATTCCGGCGGCAGGCTCAGGCAAACGGATGGGGGGCGATCGCAATAAACTATTGATGCCCCTGCTCGGCCAGCCGCTGATTGCCTGGACACTGCAAGCGGCCAAGGCAGCAGCAACCATCCATTGGATTGGCATCATTGCCCAGCCGCACGAGTGGCAAGACTTCCGAGATGTGGTCAACAGCCTTAACCTCAGCCGTAGGGTACGGTTTATTGAAGGCGGCAGCACCCGCCAAGAGTCGGTTTACCGAGGTTTGCAGGGGTTACCCGCCGTGGCTGAACAGGTGCTAATTCACGATGGCGCGCGCTGTTTGGCCACGCCAGATTTGTTCAACCGCTGCGCCCAGAGTGTCCTGACCTATCCGGGGCTGATTGCTGCCGTTCCCATCAAAGACACGATCAAAGTCGTTTCATCCACTACCCAGCTCGTTCAATCCACGCCCGACCGTAGCCAGCTCTGGGCGGCTCAAACGCCTCAAGGGTTTGAGGTAGACACGTTAAAAAAATGTCACGATGAAGGGATGCGCCGGGGCTGGGAAGTAACCGATGACGCCGCGCTATTCGAACACTGCAATCTGCCTGTCCATATCGTCGATGGCGAAGAAACCAACTTGAAGGTGACCACGCCGATGGATTTGGCGATCGCCGAGTTTATCTTGAAAAGAAGAATTAAAGAACAAAGCTGAGCTACGAGGGCGTTGCCGACTGGCTATATCAACCGTCCAGTAAATGTTTAAGCGGTAATTTCACGCTAAAAGTTGTCCCCTTCAGTTCAGA
>Ga0163155_10001611_pt1 | contig 27017 bp, 22 predicted proteins | sample OliLakLV19SP4G1_FD_148611 | JGI IMG/M metagenome (GOLD analysis project Ga0163155, IMG submission 148611) | Freshwater microbial mat bacterial communities from Lake Vanda, McMurdo Dry Valleys, Antarctica - Oligotrophic Lake LV.19.SP4.G1 | ecosystem: Environmental > Aquatic > Freshwater > Lake >... | reverse complement strand
CGATGGTCATTTCCTAGTACCTCAAAAATCTGTACCCCACATTACCCCAAACCTGACCTTAACCCCTATTCCTTGACTGTCATGTCATTAATCCTTTTTAACTCTCTGAAATAAGCGAACCGACAGTTATAGGGATTGGGGCCAATGGTTTTGGCATCGGGTTTTGTCGCTGTGTCGCGATCGCCCTGCCCCGTGTTAATAATGGCTTGCCCGCCACTGACATAGATGACCATGCCACCCAACACCTGACCAATGGTTTGGTTACCATCGCCATCTACAGTCTGCTGCGATGTGGGTAAACCGGATGAGTTGGAGGCGGGGCTTAGAGGATTCATTGGTGGGGGGCGATCGCGTGTAGATAAACCTGTCAGAACAATAGGAGCTTCCCTAGCGCCGCCTGCGAAGCCACTGCCAGCCAATGAGCACAAGGATGCAGAGCAGGGCAATGATCCAATGCCCGTTGACTAGGTTCCAGACAAGAAACAGAAAACTGCCCAAGGGCAAGAGCCAGTCCTGCCAAACAGGATGATGGCGTTGGGTAGCAGCTTGTAGCCATCGAGTCACGTTAGCGTGTTCAGGAGAGTCGGAATGGAGTTTAGTCAGAGCTTCGCGCCAGTAAGCTACGGCTTGCTCCAGGTGTTTTTGACGTTTACACACATTGCCCAAGTTGGTCAGGGTTTGTCCTTCGCCGTGGACATCGCCGATCGCCCGACAGATTTTCAACGATTGCTCATAGCAGTCGATCGCCTCGTTCCAATTGCCCTGGGAACTGTACACCACGCCCAAGTTGTTGAGGGATAGTCCTTCGCCGTGGACATCGCCGATCGCCCGTTTGATTTTTAACGATTGCTCATGGCAGTCGATCGCCTCGTTCCACTTGCCCTGAGACAGGTACACACTGCCCAAGTTGCCCAGGGATTTTCCTTCGCCGTGGACATCGCCGATCGCCCGACAGATTTTCAATGATTGCTCATGGCAGTCGATCGCCTCGTTCCACTTGCCCTGGGACTCGTACACATTGCCCAAGTTGCCCAGGGTTTGCCCTTCGCCGTGGACATCGCCAATCGCCTGACAGATTTTCAACGATTGCTCATGGCAGTCGATCGCCTCGTTCCACTTGCCCTGAGACAGGTACACTAAGCCCAAGTTGTTGAGAGTTGCTCCTTCGCCGTGGACATCGCCAATCGCCCGACAGATTTTCAATGATTGCTCATGGCAGTCGATCGCCTCGTTCCACTTGCCTTGGGACTCGTACACATTGCCCAAGTTGCCCAGGGTTTGTCCTTCGCCGTGGACATCGCCGATCGCCCGAAAGATTTTCAACGATTGCTCACAGCAGTCGATCGCCTCGTTCCACTTGCCCTGGGACCGGTACACACTGCCCAAGTTGTTGAGAGTTGAGCCTTCGCCGTGGACATCGCCGATCGCCCGTTTGATTTTCAACGATTGCTCATAGCAGTCGATCGCCTCGTTCCACTTGCCCTGGGACTTGTACACCAAGCCCAAGTTGTTGATGGATTGTCCTTCGCCATGAACATCGCCGATCGCCCGACAGATTTTCAATGATTGCTCATGGCAGTCGATTGCCTCGTTCCACTTGCCCTGGGACTCGTACACATTGCCCAAGTTGCCCAGGGTTTGCCCTTCGCCGTGGACATCGCCAATCGCCTGACAGATTTTCAACGATTGCTCATGGCAGTCGATCGCCTCATTCCACTTGCCCTGAGACAGGTACACACTGCCCAAGTTGCCCAGGGATTTTCCTTCGCCCTGGACGTCGCCGATCGCCCGAAAGATTTTCAACGATTGCTCATGGCAGTCGATTGCCTCGTTCCACTTGCCTTGGGACCCGTACACATTGCCCAAGTTGCCCAGGGTTTGTCCTTCGCCGTGGACATCGCCGCTCACCCGACAGATTTTCAATGATTGCTCATGGCAGTCGATCGCCTCGTTCCGCTTGCCTTGGGACTCGTATACATTGCCCAAGTTGCCCAGGGTTTGTCCTTCGCCGTGGACATCGCCTGCTTGTCGAGCAGCCGTCAGGGCTTGCTGGTGAGTGCTCACCCATTCGCCCCAGTAACCCCGCAGGTTGAAAAAAGCCGCTAGCTTGGCTGCCAGCGCTACCGATGCCTGCCACTGTTGGGTTTCTGCTGCCCAGTTAAATGCCTGCACCAGGGTCTGCCGCTCTGCTTCAAACCAGCTCAGCGCCATCTGGAATAATCGGGGTTCTAAGTCCGCTGCCACCATCGTTGGCTCTCCAGACTCATTCGTTGCTTGCTCTAGTGCTATTGCTTCTGCCCACTGCCGTCGTCGCCCTGGATTCAGGGCATCCGCCCAAGTGTTCGCCTGTTCCCCGCACCACTGCACCAGTCGCACCTTTGCCGCCTGCACGACTGCTAACTCGGTCTGCGTCTCCAGCTTCTCTAGGGCAAACAGCCGCATCAGATCGTGCAGCACATAGCGCTCTGCTGACGGGTCTAGTGCGAGGGGGTCTACCAGTCGCCCATCTACCAATGCTGCTAATGCCGTCTGTATAGGCTCCGCTGGCTTCTCGCTCAGGGGCATCAAAATGTCAGTGCCAAAGTCTCCCGCCAGCAGCCCCAACCAGCCCAACAGTTGCGCTGCTGTCGTTTCCAGTTCCTGGTAGCTCAGCTCAAAACTGGCTCGAATATCCAAATTATCTAGCCTCAGCCGATCTAACCGTTGCCGCTCGTCGGCAAATTGCTGGGCATAGTCTACCAGTCGTCGCCCCTGCCAAGAACGCCTAACCAGAGTGGCGGCAGCAATCCGCAGCGCCAATGGCAACCGCCCGCAGTACTCCACAATCTGTCGAGCGGCGGCGACTTCCGCCTGCACCCGTTCAATCGGCAGCATTTTCTGGAATAGTTCTAGCGCTTCCGCTTCTGGTAATGGGTCAAGATTGACGAGCTTAATTCCCGCCAACCCGTCTAACTGCTGCCGACTGGTAATCAAGCAGGCTCCAGCACCGGGCAATAAGTCCTCCACTTGACGGGCATCGGTGGCATTGTCAAGCAACACCAGAGTCAGCGCCTGGGCCATCCGCGATCGATACATCGCTGCTCGTTCCGCCCGCTGCGTTGGCATCTGCGCTGGGTCAACCCCCAAGGCTCGCAGCAAGGTTTCCAGTGCGGCGTCAACGCTCAGGGGTTGGGTATCTTCACCTTGCAGATTCAGATAGATCTGCCCCCCCGGAAACTGTGCCTTGAGCCGATGAGCCACCCGCACCGCCAGCGCCGACTTGCCCACCCCAGCCATACCCACAATAGACACGACCCGTCCGGCGCTCAAGTCGGTTTCGCTCTGCCGAATCTCATCCTCCCGCCCAGTAAAATCAGCCGCATCGACGGGCAGAGAATACCGCGCAGATTCGGGCGATCGCGGTTGTTGCAGGTTTTGAATTAGGGTTTCGACATTGGCGATCGCTGTCCCACCAGACATCTTGGCAATCACCTGGTTGCGATCGCCCGTCACAGCTTGCCGAACCTGGTCACCACTCGCAGCAGCGTCAAACGGCTCTGGCATAGACGAATCAGACATCAGTGCTGCTCCTGCTTCAGAGACATCCCAGCAAAATGCTCCAGCAGCATCCGATGTACAAAAATGTAGCCACCCCCAACTTTTTGCAGAAAGAGGCGATCGCTAGCGTAGTCAAGGAAACGGGCGTAATTCCAGGGGCTATAGCTTAGACGGTAGAGCCTTAAACGTAAGAAAAAATGGCGAATGCAAGCTAACCCACCCGCCACCAGTCCAGCAATCAACCCGCCCATCAAGCCAAAATATAATCCATCATTCAGCCCACCAATGAACCCCATTAACAACCCCAAACTTAGCCCACACACTACGACAAGAGTTGCAGCATTTCGGGCTGATTGACGGATGCCCTGGTTAGGCTGCTCTTTCTGCTGGATTTCTGAACCTTCAATGCCAAAAATTAGCCCGAAAATCAACCCAAAATATAGTCCGGTAACCAACCCACTCAACAGGCCATTCCTCAATCCAAACGCCAGCGCTACAATTAACCCACCCATCAATAACCCACCCATAAAACCTGGCGCGGCTTTATGCCAAGACCACTTCAGTCGTTCAGTAGGGTGGATATCTCCAGAAAACTCGGAGATTAGCGCAATAGCCAACCCAATAATTAATCCAAAACTCAAATCGTCAATTAATCTACTACTGGGTGCGTCACTCAACAGATCTGACACCACACCAATTAGCCCAATCATTAGTCCAATCAACAGCCCGCTGCTGAAGCCACTTCTCAAGCGATCGCCAATGCCTTGTCCTTGAGTTGGCAACCAATTCAACTGCAATCGTTCAATTAAGAAAACGGTCTGAGCTACAGTGGTCATGCGCTGGGCTAGCCAGGTCAGCCAGCGCTGGGTTTGCTGGCAGGAGTAGCGTTGGGTGGTGCCCCGCCGCTGAAACATGCGGTCAATGTAAGTATCAAACAGACGTTGGCGATAGTCTGCACTGGTTCCGCCTTGTGCCACCTCTGCTGCTGCACAGCCTTGATACGCCAAACTCATAATGCTCAGCATCAACGGGGAGTTGGCTAATCCTTGCAGTTCTTTATCCCCCTGCAACACCGTTTTCAGGGCGCTGAGTTGCGCTCCAGCTTGATTCAAATATTGGTCAATCTGTTCAGTCGTTAGCGGTTGAATGTAAACGGCGTTGCGTAGGGTTAGCCGCTCTGTCAGGGTTTGATAGTCTTTGATCCGGCAACAAACCGTGAGTTCCGTGGTGCCATGGGTTTGCATAAACTGGTTCAAGGCTTGCACGCAGGCATTGCGCTGCTCAGCTTTAACTTCATCCAGTCCATCCAATAACAAAATCATGCTCTCGGTTTCCACCCAGGCTTTTCCCAAGCCAGTAGACACCTGGTATTTCTCTAGCAGTTCTTGAACCAGCCACTGCGCAATCGTTGGCGTCTTTTTTGCCCAAGCAGATAAGTTGAATACCACTGGAATAGGCTGACTTAGATCTGCTTCAGTGCGGGCAATCAAGTCTTCCGCAAGTTTCAACAGCGTGATGGTTTTGCCAGAACCGGGTTCACCCAAAATCAAGAGGGTGCGTCCGGCTCCCATCTGGTCAAATACAGTGGTGGCTTCGGTGCCGTCTGGAAGGTCTTGCCCAGCTATTTCCGAGAACTCAGCAACGTCACGAAAGGGGCGTTGCACCAAGTCATGCCGTTCTTGCAACCCCAATGCAATCAACGCCCTGGTATGTAAAGAAGTTTCGAGCACCCCCTTGACCCAATACTCCTTCACCTTACTCAGCAAAACTTGGCGCTGACGATACTCTTGCTGCGTCAGCGGGTTTGCGGTATTGGCGGGCGGCGGCACGGACTGTTCAGGAATACGCTCATGAATCGTCAGGTGGTTAATCACGATGCCGCCCAACACCTGACCAATGGTTTGGTTGCGATCGCCCGTCACAGCTTGCTGTATTTCCAGGGACGAATCAGAGGGTGAAAAATCGTTCGGCATCAATCACCTTGCCTCACTCACTAATCGTCACATTGCCCTGCACCGAGCCAAACACCTTACCGCCCGTCACCTGGCCAATCACCTGGTTTTGGTTACCCGTCACATGCTGCACAATTTGAGTTCCCGGTGTGCCATCGGGGGCAGCTTCCTGCATCAGCTGAGCGATCGCCTCTGCCAACTCTGGATCAGCCTCTAAAATCTTCTTCAGCTGCACCCGCAGCGCTGCCTGTGAATCAGCATCATCCGGCGCTTTAGCCACATCCGCCGCCGCCTCCCTAGCAGATTCCTTCGCCTCCACCTGAGGATGCAGCTTCGCCCAAACGGCCTTAGCTTTGTTCAGCGCATCTTCCGTCAACTTGCTGCCCGCCGTCTCTCCTACCTTAGCGGCAGCACCACTTGCCACCTTGCCACCCAGATCCAGCAGAGCAGGCAAAAACGGAGCAAGAAAGGCAGTTAGAGCAGTTAGAGTTACTGGGTCCATAAGTTCATCCCCGAAAAATTGCTATGGTCGATGGAGCGAAAAACCAGAGCCAGGGGTTAATCCCCCATCAGAGTTTGTCCAAAGCGTAACGCAGTCTCAGTCATCATGCCAAGAGCCGGGAAACGAAACCCAGAACATCTTAATGTCCGTTTACCCCTCGTAGAAATGGAGATGTACAGTGACTTTTTATTTGTCGTGAAGATACATTAGTGTCGTTAAAGGAGCAAGGCTAGATCTGGCTTGCTTTTCCGCCTAAAGCCAGCTTGGCAATCCTGCTGACTTGATGCTAGGCTGCTGAGCGAATTCTCTCTGCAACCCTGCAACAGAGAGGGGGTTGCTCAGCGACACGAATTTGTTTCGATGTCATTTAATTTGGCACTGTGCAACAGCCAATGGGTCAAGGTTTGTTTTCGGCAAGGTTGCTCAGGTTAGGACAGATGTAACGGTAGTAGGTTGGACGGCTAATTCCCAGATGCTCACAGATGGAAGACACCGATCGCTTTGGGTCTGCTGCTAGCGATCGCCCCATATCAATTTGCTGTGCAGTCAATTTATGCTTCCGTCCGCCTTTCCGCCCCCTAGCTCTCGCCGCTTGCAGACCCGCTTGGGTCCGTTCTCGAACCAGGTTTCTTTCAAACTCTGCTAATGCACCAAACATGTGGAAGATCAGCTTTCCGCCACTGGTGGTCGTGTCAATGTTCTCTTGAAGCGATCGCAACCCGATTTTACGTTTCTCTAACTCTTCAACCAGAGCAATCAGGTCTTTGAGCGATCGCCCCAAGCGATCAAGTCGCCAGACGACGATCGTGTCCCCTTTTCTGGCAAATTCAAACGCTTCTTGCAAACCAGGGCGATCGGCTTTCGCCCCGCTCATCTTGTCAGAGAAGATTTTTTCACACCCTGCGGCTTGCAGCGCATCACGTTGCAAAGCTAGATTTTGATCGTCGGTTGAAACCCGTTCGTACCCAATGAGCATAAGGAGAGTTCTAATGTACTGTAATTGTCTCAGAACTCGTCACTTCCGCACCATTTTGACACATAGATTTATTGACAAGTTGATTTACATACTGACGAGCCTGAAAGCTTCCTTTTGAGCCAGCGGGTTCAACTGTAAAACAAACGACCCTTTTTGAGACACTCCCAACTGGCACAAGCTTACACTGCACTATTGATTTACTGTCACGAATCTAGAGAGTCTGATAACTTTAGATGGCGGCAAGTGCATGCCGCTGTCTGGAATACTCCACTATCTCTGCCCAATGCTTGGAGCGGTTCTGCGTGTGTCCAAATCTGGTTCTCTGTTTCCCGCTGATGAAAACTACACTGCCTTTTTGCGATCGCTGAAAGAACGGATTCGGCAATCGCAAATCAGGGCAGCGCTGGCCGTCAACAACGAACTCATCGTACTCTACTGGCAGATTGGGCGAGAGATACTAAGCCGCCAGCAGCAAGAAGGTTGGGGTGCGAAGGTTATTGAGAGACTGGCGCAAGACCTGAAACGGGAATTTCCCAGTATGAGCGGCTTTTCGCCGCGCAACCTCAAATATATGCGGGCCTTTGCTGAAGCCTACCCTGACGAGCAATTTGTGCAGCGCTACGCTGCACAAATTCCATGGCGGCATAACCAGGTGCTATTGGACAAGTTGAAGACGCCTGAACAGCGGCTTTGGTATGCACAAAAATCATTTGAGAACGGTTGGAGCCGGGACATCTTGGTAATACAGATTGAAACCAACCTGTTTACTCGCCAAGGTGGGGCAATCACCAATTTTGAACGCACTTTGCCAGGGCTGGACTCTGACCTTGCTCACCAACTGATCAAAGACCCCTACAATTTTGACTTTCTCACCATTACAGAAAATGCCAAGGAACGGGAGTTAGAGAAGGCTTTGGTGATGCGTATTCGAGAGTTTTTGCTAGAGCTTGGTATTGGCTTTGCGTTCGTTGGCAGTCAGTATCGCTTGGAAGTTTCGGGGGACGAGTATTTCCTTGATTTGCTCTTCTATCATCTGAAGCTGCACTGCTATATCGTGATTGATCTAAAGGTGACGGAGTTCAAGCCAGAGTACTCCGGCAAGATGAATTTCTATGTTTCAGCAGTTAACAACCTTTTGCGCACTGAGGTAGAGAATCCAACAATCGGAATTATTCTTTGCCGATCGAAGAAGAAGACAGTGGTTGAATATGCTCTGGACGCAGTACACAACCCAATTGGAGTCTCCACTTACCAGTTACGAGATGACTTGCCGTCTACTTTGCAAGACTGTCTACCAACCGTTGAGCAGTTAGAGATGGAGATGGAGGCAGCAATTTCTGAGTTAGAGAGTTGAAGGTCACATCTTACGCGGCTTTAGTTTGGTGGTTCTTATGATATTTCTGGAGCAAAGCCACTTGCTCTCTTTGAACACCTACTTGGCAATCTTTGAAACTACCTGCGTCAGGGTCAAGGAGAAATGTCACCGATAGCTCTACGACCGCTTCAGGTGGAAAGTCATACTCAGCTGCGTACTTCACAATGCCCTTTTGCATTGCGGTGGGTAGGTGAGTCAAAACACCTTTATTGGGTTGACTGTCAGGCAGTTCTTGGTCATTTATGCCAGCGTCAATCTCTGCTGACTCCAAGAAGTAGCCGATCCCTAGCTGCACCAAAGTTTCGGGCGGAAGATTTAACTCCGCTAAATAGGCACTCAGCGCCGCCTGAATGCGCTCAGGGAAATAGCTCAGCAACGCTATAGAACACCTGAGGTTCGATGCTTAAAGGCGTAGATACCAGGGCGAGGAGGAAGCTCATTAAACTTCCGAGTCAGAGGGGCGCAATCACCAAACGGTGAACCTATCAACAGGCTGAGAAGGCGTAGTGCCTCGTCAACTACAAAATCAGGATAATCGTCCATTAAACGTGTTCAGAAGTTGTACCAAACAGATAAACTAAGCTTGTTGCTACAGGCTGTGTTGTGCATAAGGTCGTTGCTATTTTTAACCAGGCAGGCGGTGTCTGTAAAACAACGTTGGCAATGAACTTGGGCTACCATCTAGCTCTTCGTGGTCATCGTGTTCTTTTAGTGGATGTGGATCCCCAGGCATCTCTCACAACTTTTATGGGCTTGGAGCCCCGTGAGTTAGAGCCGACTATCGCTAATGCCATCCTGGAGGAAGACACGGCGCTGCCCATCTGCCGTGACTTGCATAAGATGGATCTTGTCCCCGCCAACATTACACTAAGTGCAGCAGAACTCCAGCTAGCCGCCGTAATTGCGAGAGAATTGCGATTGAAGGACGCTCTGGAACCAGAAATTGATCATTACGATTTCATCCTGATTGACTGCCCTCCCAGTTTAGGGGTGTTGAGTATCCTTGCTCTCACTGCGGCCACCCATGTTCTTATCCCAATCCAAACTCACTTTAAGGCTTTTAAGGGTACTGAGCTCTTGCTCGATACGATTAAAAAAGTGAGAAAGCATTTGAATCGTACGCTAGCGATCGCAGGAGTCGTCCCCACGATTTTCAATAATGCGAGTCAAGATAAAGCTATTTTGGAGGCGTTGAGAGAGCAGCTGTCCTCGATCGCCACGGTCTATGCGCCAATTCCTCGTGCGACTGCGTTCGCAGATGCGACTATGGCTAGGCAACCCCTGGCTGTTTATGCTCCAAAACATCCATCGCTGATTATTCTTGATGAAATTGCAAAAGGCATGGAGGCTCTGTAATGGCGAGCAAACGTCCCCAAGTGCCCCAGATGAGAGGGGTGACTGATTTATTCAGTATGGAAGCTGAAGGAACGCCGTCAACCAACACTGTTCCAATCAGTAAAATCCTGCTTCCAAAGAATCAACCTCGACGCTACTTTGACCCAGATAAACTGGCGCAGCTGACTCAGTCTGTCAGTGATCATGGCATCCTAGAGCCCCTGTTGGTGCGTCCCTCAGGAATTAGCTATGAATTAATTGCAGGGGAGAGACGGTATCGGGCTGCTCAGGCTATAGGTCTCACGGAAGTGCCGGTTGTCATTCGAGAGTTTGATGATCGGCAGGCACTTCAGGTCGCGCTGATCGAGAACCTACAGCGGGATGATCTCAACCCGGTGGAGGAAACTGAAGGGATTTTGCAGCTCCTAGCCATTGATTTGAACACCACAACTGGTGATGTGGTGTCAGTTCTGAACCAGGCTGCGAATGCAAAAAAACGAGGAGTCGAGTTGACGGATAACGTTATCCGTCAACTCGAAGTGATTGAAAATCTTCTCTCTACAGTTGGCCGCTTCAATGCAGAATCCTTCCGTGTGAACCGTCTGCCGTTGCTCAATTTGCCAAACGAGGTGTTGGAAGCATTGAGGCAAGGGAAGCTGGAATTTACAAAGGCACGGGCGATCGCCCGTGTAAAGGATGACGGACAACGAGCCAAGTTATTGAAGCAGGCTGTTTCTAAAAACTTGTCGCTCAGCGAGATCAAGGTGGCAGTCAGGGAGCTAAAGCCGGAATCGGAGCCTGCTCCTGAGAGAGTATTGGTTGAGCGATTGAGTGAAATCAGCAAACGATTGCGGAAGAGTGAAGCCTGGGATGACCGTAAGAAAAAGGATCGTATCACCAAATTGTTAGATGAGCTTGAGCGGTTAATAGGTGAGGGGTAGAGGTCTCGTTTATCAGGAACACGGGAAATTCTACTCTGCCTGATTCTCCACTAATGCCATTAGCTTGATAACAAACAGCAGAGATTTTCTGAAGTGGACTATCTTCATCTGACAATGGAGAGTGGCACTAATATTCAATGGGGTCAGCAAGCCCCCTCTTTCTGTCAATGTGTGGGATTATGGATCGCTCAACTCTCAACTTGTACGGACATTTGCGACTTCTGGTAGGTTACTTGGGAGAAAAAGACCAGGGAGATTGGTGGTCAACAACCTTCTTTGATTCAGATAGCCGATGTTTCTTAGAGCCTGTGTTTACTAGAACGACTCGATTGGCGCAGTACAACGGCGTTCGAGAAGCAGCTCGATGTTTACATGATGAGCAGATTGGGGTTGGCAATGTGTTTCATCTCTTTCGCCTGCCAGAGGAGGTGGAACAGGATCTGCAACAACGGGTGATTAATGCGCCGGATGAGTGGTTTGGTGAGATTGAGAGTCAAGAAACTGCGTTGACTGCATTACGTAACTTGTCAGGAGAAGCTATTCCTGTTTCAGAAGGACCTCAGTCGATTGGCTCTTTCAAGGAATTGGGTTATTCCTCTGGCTCAAAGGCTTTAGCTCAATGCTATTTGGCAGCATTTGAGCAGGGTGTTCGCACTTTTCCATACTTCGTGAATTAATAGTGGCTCAAACCACACAGTACACGGCGAAATTGCAAGCGGGTCTTGGTCTTGTGGCGGAGACAAAAATTCTGCTGCAAATCTGGGAGCCGGGAATGACTGTATCTATTCTCTATAAAGAGGCGTTAGCCTCTGGTCAGTTTCCCAATGTGACGGCTCGTCGCCTCAGAAATATTGTGGTTGAATGTTTTGCGCCTCGGTATTTGAGCCGTGATGCAGCAACGGCTCGTCACCTTAAAATTCTGCTGCCAGTTCTTACGTCTGAGGAACTCCATCAATTTCTGTTGCTTTTTACTTGTCGTGCCAATATTATTCTCGCTGACTTTATTCGTGAGGTTTATTGGCCCCATTATGTGGCTAGCGATCGCGAATTAGACAATGAAGTTGCCCGTGCATTTGTTCAGCGGGCAGTGGACGATGGCAAAACTGTTAAACGTTGGGCAGACTACACGATCAAACGGATTGCTGGAAATTTAACGGGATGCTGTGCTGACTACGGGCTTTTAGAGGATGGAGTGCGGCGTAAGCGTCGGTTCCTGCCGTTGCACCTTGCGGACAAGTTGATTGTTTATCTGGCATACGATTTGCATTGCCAGGGACTTGGGGATAACAGCTTACTGCATCACCCAGATTGGGAACTTTTTGGGTTAGAACGGGAAGATGTTTTGGCAGAATTGAAGCGATTATCGCTCAATGGGGGGTTTCTGCTTCAATTTGGAGGGGGGGTGGTTCGTGTGAGTTGGAAGTATTCTGATATGGAGACGGTCTGTCATGTCCTCACTGCAAGCTAACTTCGATGAGTTGATTGGGAGGATTCGCCGAGGGCGGGAGCTAGGACACGCTGGGTTTGAGCCGATTTATTATCTGATATTCGAGCCAGGGAAAATTCTTGAGGTCAAGCGAAAAACACCTATCTGGATTTCGCGATTGAAGAATGAGGGTTGGGCAGTTCACTGCTTCTCGATCGCCACTGAGATTGAAGCGATTTTACAAAATGATCAACGGCGGGCTTTGTGGCTACTGGCAGATCGACAAGATCCTCAGAATTGGGATAGGACTAATCGGTCAATCGCAAATGCGTTGACCAAGACTGCATCCCTTCAGAAGCGATTGGAGAACACGCTTGCTTCGCTTCAAGAAGAACCGAATGGAATGGTTGTTGTCACCGATTTAGAGGCACTACATCCCTACCTGCGGATTGGGGCAATTGAAAGTCAGCTTCAGGGCAAGTTCAATATTCCGACAGTGTTTTTGTACCCTGGGATCCGCACAGGCAAGACCAGCCTGAGATTTCTGGGGTTCTATCCAGATGATGGGAATTATAGATCTGTCCATGTAGGCGGATAGCCCACAGAAGGGAGAGGAGAACTAAGCAGTGGACAGTGCTCCATGATCAGCACGATCATAGGATCAGTACTTGCCTCCTCCTGCTTCTTGCCCACCGATTACCAATCCTCTTGCTCATGAACATCCGCGCGCTCTTTGACTCCAGTAAAGGTCCAAGTCGGAGAATTGAAAAAGTCATTGCCTATGCTGCTGAACAGGAAGAACAACTGCGGGCAGAAATCTCCGAGTACGTTGTAACAGTCAATATTGAGGAGCAGTTTCGGAAGCTGCTCGATCGGATGCAGTTAGCGATGGAGTCGGGCAGTGAGAACGAGATTGGGGTGTGGGTGTCGGGCTTTTATGGCTCTGGTAAAAGTTCCTTCACCAAATATCTTGGCTTTGCATTTGATGAAAATAAGAAGCTGGATAACGTTCCTTTCCTCAGAAGGTTACAGGATCGGCTCAACACTCCCCAGGTACGGGCATTGCTTGGGACTGTGGTACAGCGTTACCCAGCAGAAGTGGTGATGCTGGATCTGGCGAGTGAAATGTTGGCTGGGGCGACGATGGAAGATGTATCCTCAGTTCTCTACTACAAGGTTTTGGAATGGGCTGGCTATTCGCGCAACTTGAAGGTGGCAGCTCTGGAGCAGCGACTTGAACGAGATGGACGGATGGCAGAGCTAGAGGCTAAAGTCCAGGAATCGTTGCCGGGAATGACCTGGCGGGATATTCAGAATGACCCACTGGCGGTGGATGCGCTGATTCCTCAGTTGGCGCACGAAATGTACCCAGTGTTATTTCCTCATGCAAACGCTTTCAACTCCAGCATCGACGGCTTCTTCAAGTTTGAGGATGAGCGTGTTCAGGAGATGATCAACATTGTCCGGCAGAGGAGTGGCAAAGCCCACATTCTATTCATTGTGGATGAGGTGGGTCAGTACATTGCTTCGCGGGATAACCTGATTCTGAACCTGGATGGACTGGCAAAGAACCTCAAGCGTTTGGGCGAAGGCAAGGTTTGGGTGATTGCGACAGCGCAGCAAACATTGACTGAGGACGATCCTAGAGCGGCACTGAATTCTGACAAACTCTATAAGCTGAAAGACCGCTTCCCCATTCAGATCGACTTGGAGTCGAGTGATATTAAAGAGATTTGTTACCTGCGATTATTGGGAAAATCACCTAAAGGTGAGGAAGCGTTGGGGCAGCAGTTTGATAGCTATGGTCAACCGTTGCGCCACAATACCAAGCTGAGAGATGCAAAGTTTTATAGTTCGGACTTCGATCGCCGCACCTTTATAAATCTCTACCCCTTTCTTCCGGCTCACTTTGATATTCTATTGAACTTGCTGGGGGCACTGGCGAAATCGACGGGGGGAATTGGGCTGCGGTCTGCGATTAAAGTAATTCAAGATATTTTGATTGAAGAACGCGGTGGTCAGACTGCGATCGCAGATCAATCGGTGGGCTGGTTGGCGACGACGGTAACCCTCTACGATGCTCTAGATAAGGACATTCGGCGAGCTTTCCCGTCCGTCTATGGCGCAGCTCAAAAAACTTGTGCTTTCTATGGTGATTCGCCCCTGCATCAAGACATTGCCAAATCGATCGCAGTTATGCAAATTCTGGGCAACCTGCCCGTGACGGTCGAAAATGTTGTCAGTTTGATGCATCCGTCGATTGAAGCGCCTTCGAGGTTAGATGAAGTGCGGCAGGCGATCGATACGATGCTGAAGGAGCCACAGATCCCGCTGGCAGAAAACGACGGCGAGCTGAGTTTTCTGAGTGAAAAGCTGCGAGACATTGACCTGGAGCGAAGCAGCATTCCGTTGCGGAACTTCGAGGTGCGTCGCATTGCAAATGAAGCACTGCGGGAAGTGTTTGACCCCTTACCTCGGGCAACCCTGCTGGAAAATCTTCAGGTGACTTCTGGGTTGAAAGTGCCGGTGGGTAATAGTGTCCAGAGTTTAGCCGGTGAGCAATATCCCATTCAAACCCTGGTGCAACTGGTGGATGTGACCGAATACGAAGGTGCAAGAGCCGCTGCGGTGGAGGAATCCCGACAAAAGCAGGCACAAATATTTCTGTTAGGTCGCACCAGTGCAGAGATGCAGTCTACTGCTGAAGAAATTTATCGCTGTAATGCAATCAACGAACAGCACCAGAATGATCCCGATCAGGAAGTGAAAGAGTACTGTAGGAATCAGAAAAATCGTGCTGATACTTTGAAGGTAGAGCTTCAAAGGAAACTGCGGCAGTCGCTTAACCAAGGCTCGTTTGTGTTTCGGGGACAGGTAATGGCAGTTTCAACACTGAGCCAGGAGTTAATGGATGGTGCCCGTAAGCATTTGAGCGGTGTTGCTGAACAGGTCTTTAACCGCTACAGTGAAGCCCCGACGCGGGTGGAAACGACGGCGGCTGAGAAGTTTTTGAAGCAAACGAATTTATCTGCCATTACTAGCCAACTGGATCCGTTGGGATTGGTGGAGGTGGTGAGTGGTCAGCCCCGGATTCAAACAGCCCACAAGGCGATCGTCAGTATTCGAGACTATATCGATCGCAATGGCACGGTTGAGGGCAAGCGCTTGACAGACCACTTCAGCCAGCCTCCCTTTGGATGGTCACCAGATACGCTGCGCTATATTTTGGCGGCGATGCTAGTTGCTGGCGAAATCACGCTGAAGATTTCGGGGCGAGAGGTAAAAGCAGTAGGGCAACAGGCGATCGATGCGTTGAAGACCAACAAGAGCTTTGGCAACACCGGGGTATCACTGCGGGAGACAAGGCTTTCTAATGAAGTCTTAGCAAGTGCGGCGCAGCGGTTATCGGAACTGCGCGGGGAAATGGTCATTCCGCTGGAGCGGGACATCAGCGACGCGGCTGTTAAACAGTTTCCCCATTACCAGCGGGATTATGGACCTCTGGCAGAAAAGCAGGCAAGTTTGGGATTACCTGGAGTGGAACGCCTGCGATCGCTCAACCAGGAGCTAGCCGATGTGTTGCTAACAGATGCTTCCGATGCGCCAGACCGTCTGGGCAGGGAAGAGTCTGCACTGTATGACAACCTGAAGTGGGCCGGCGAAGTGAAGCGATCGCTGGACAATGGTTTGGAAACGATAATTCGCTCTCTTCTGACCCATCAACAGGCGATTCAAGATTTACCTGATACCGGGGTTCCCGGTACACTGCGGCAGAATGTGGCGGAAGATTCGGAACGGCTGCGCCTGCGGCTGCAACAGGAGGATTTTTATCGTCATGCGCCGGATTTGAATACGCTGCTCACTGCTCTCCAAGTCCAAGTAGAAGTGGCAGTACAGCAACTCATTGCTCAACAGCAGCAGCGCATTAAGGAGGGAGCGGCAGATTTGGAACGCCTCCCCGATTGGCAGGAGTTAACAGAGGAAGAGCGAAATAATGTGCGATCGCGCCTTGATGACCTGTTAATTACCCCCAACCCCGATCTGCTCGGTTTGAAACAGTTGCTTTCGCGGGATTATGACCTGAATACGACGCTGAGTCAGCAGAAGCAGCGAATTGGACAGCAGGCAGCAGAGCGACGGCGGCAGCGATTGGAGGCAGGGCGGTTGGCAAATCCAATGGCTAATGATGAGCCGCTTAAAATCAAAGAGTCAATTCGTATCCCTGCCAGAGTAACCAATCGGGCACAGCTCACCCTATTGCTTCAGCAGTTGCAGGAACTGGAACGGCGGCTATCGGGCTATGGGGCGATCGACATTAAGATTGAGCTTCAGGATGAGTAGGACAAAATTTCCCTATGGCATTTGACCAGGCAACTCGAAATCGGCTCCAGCGATTTGTTAGTGATGCGCGTACTTTGCTGACGAAGGAATTTACCCGTCAACTCCAGGAGGACTACGGTATTACCCCCGGATCTGGTGAGGTTGCGGCAATGGAGACGCTGAGCTACCTGGACAACGTGCGGCGAGAGACAGCGCGGATTTTGCGAGTAACGCTGGAGCATTATCGTGCCAACAGTCTGGGAAGTAGCACAACGGATTTGCTGGAACGGATTGTGCGGGAGCAGGCGTTTACGGTGTTGAACCGTTTAGCGGCACTGCGGATGGCGGAAGCACGAGAGTTTCTGATCGAGTCGATCGCCCATGGCTACGAGTCCAGGGGCTTTCAGCTTTATATCCGCTTAGCGGGGACAGGGCTGGGGGAAACGGGGGATGCGTACCGCAGCTATCTGTTCAGCTTGTTTGATGAGTTTGCGCTAGATCTACGGGTTTTGTTTGATCGCTTCTCTCCAATGGGGCGACTGTTTCCCAATGAGCCAGAGTTGCTGAAGTTGCTGAAGCTGATGAACGATCCAGAAATTGCTGACCTCTGGGCAGAGGATGAGACGATTGGCTGGATTTATCAATCTTTCAACTCCAAGGCTGAGCGCAAGAAGATGCGAGATGAGTCGGCAGCGCCACGTAATAGCCGGGAATTGGCGGTGCGGAACCAGTTTTTTACGCCGCGCTATGTGGTGGAGTTTTTGACGGATAACACGCTGGGGCGGATTTGGTATGAGATGACCCAAGGTGAAACGGAGTTGAAGGAGCGCTGCCGCTATTTGGTGCGTCGTCCCACCGAGATTTTTTTGCAGGAAGGCACGGCAGCGCCGGAGTCGTCAGAAGCAGAAGAAAACCTGAGCCAAGAGGAATTGCTTAAGCAGCCCGTTTATATTCCCTATCGCCAGATAAAAGACCCGCGTGAGATTCGGATGCTTGATCCGGCTTGTGGGTCGATGCACTTTGGACTGTATGCCTTTGATTTGTACGAGTGCATTTATGAGGAAGCTTGGGATTTAGAGGAAGGGGGGGTGCAGCTTCAGCGGTGCGCGGGAACAGAGCCTCCGACGAAGACCTATGCCAGCAAAGAGGCTTTTTTGCGGGATGTGCCCCGACTGATTATTGAACACAATATTCATGGCGTTGATATTGACCCGCGTGCGGTGCAGATCGCTGGGTTGTCGCTGTGGCTGCGGGCGCAAAAGAGTTGGCAGATGCAGGGACTGAAGCTGGCGGAGCGTCCCCAGATTCAAAAATCAAATGTTGTCTGTGCGGAGCCGATGCCGGGTGAGGAGCGGTTGCTGAATGAGTTTCTGGCACAGCATTTGTCAGATACGCCAGAGCACCAATTGGTTGGGCAATTGGTGCGCCGGGTGTTTGAGGCGATGAAGCTGGCGGGGGAAGCGGGGTCACTGTTGCAGATTGAGCAGGAAATTAACAAGGACGTGGAGGATGCAAAGCTGCAATGGTTGAACCGTCCCAAGTCTGAGCAGTTGGCACTCTTGACGCTTGGGGTGGAGCCGAAGCAGCAGGAATTGCCGCTGTCGATTGGCGAGATCACAGATGAGTTTTTCTGGGAGCGGGTTGAAGGGGAGACTTACAAGGCGCTGAATCGTTATGCGGAGCAAGCAGACTTGTCGCCTCAGGGGGGGAATAGCTACCAGCGGCGGCTATTTGCCAATGATGCAGTGCGAGGTTTTGCGTTCATTGATCTGTGCCTGAAGAAGTTTGATGTGGCGTTGATGAATCCACCGTTTGGGGCGGGGAGCACACAGACGAAAGCCACGCTGGAAAGGGCTTATCCGCGCACCAAAAATGATGTCTATGCGGCATTTGTAGAACGAGGATTGCAGCTATTAGGGCAGCGTGGGCAGCTAGGAGCGATCACGTCACGCACTGGATTTTTCCTGTCATCCTTTCAAAAGTGGCGAGAGGAAATTTTGCTAAAAGAGGCAAAGCCAACCGTCATGGCGGACTTGGGGTATGGGGTGCTAGATGCCGCTATGGTAGAGACAGCCGCTTATTGTTTATCGAAGGAGGTGGCATGAATCATGACTTTTCAGGAGCTATTCGCTAAGCGAGACGAGATTCTAAAAGTTGCCGATCGCCACGGTGCCTTTAACATTCGTATCTTTGGTTCTGTTGCCAGAGGTGAAGCTGATATGCAAAGCGATGTTGATGTACTGGTAGATTATGATCGCACTCGTCGATCGCCCTGGTTTCCCATGGGATTGATTGAAGACTTAGAAGCTCTTTTAGGGTGCCGAGTGGATGTTGTAACGGAGAAGGGCTTGAAATCGCGCATTCGGGAGCGTGTGTTGCAGGAGGCTATCCCATTGTGAGGAGTGATGCGGAAAGACTCCGGGATATTTTAGAGGCGATCGCCCGCATTCAAAGTCGGGCGCAGCTTGAGCGTCTTTTTGAAGACGATTTGCTTCAGGTATGGGTATTGTATCACTTACAAATTGTGGGAGAAGCGGTTCGCGCTCTGTCGCTAGACCTCACCCAGCAACATCCAGAAGTTCCCTGGTCGCAAATTGTTGGCTTACGTAATCGAGTTGTGCATGAATACTTCGATATTGACCTAGATATTGTGCTCGACATTGTAACCAGTGACTTGCCTGGGTTTCAGTCTCAGGTTGAAGGGATCTTGCAAGCACTCAATAATGACGAGCCATGACGATCTTCTTTCGCCTGCTGGAAACTGATGATAAAGGCACCGCCCTGCACGAGGCAATTCAGCAACTCGCCCAACAGCAACCCAACCCCAACACCTTCACCGTCGAACCCAAATCGTTTCAGCAAGTACCGGGAGCGACTTTTGCCTACTGGGTGAGTGAGAGGATTAGAAAAAGCTTTAAAGATTTAGAATCGCTTGAAGGAAAAATTAGGAAGGCCAAACAGGGATTAGCCACAGCAGATGATTTTCGTTTTATTAGAACTGTTTGGGAATATAACCTTTCACAAACAGAGATTCCTAGGTTTGTTCCTTTTGCAAAAGGCGGAAGCTTTTCTAGATTCTATGCTGATATTTACTTAAGCGTAAATTGGCAAGATTCTGGTGGAGAAATCGCGGCTTTTCCAAAAGCATATATCCGTAACTCTGATTGGTACTTTCGCCCTGGACTTACTTGGTCTCTTCGTAGCCAAAAAGGATTAAGCGTTCGCTTGATGCCAAACAATTGCGCTTTTGGACACAAAGGTCCAAGCATTTTTGTCTTAGACAATAATTTACAACAACTTCTTGCCCTTCTTGCTATTGCAAATAGTGCAGCCTTCCATCTGTTGATTGAACTGCAAATGGCATTTGGTTCCTACGAAGTTGGCGTAATTCAACGTACACCCGTTCCCGATCTCACCCCTGAATCTACAACTATTCTTGCTAAGTTTGCCCGTCGTGCCTGGTCACTCAAACGCAGCCTCGATACTGTTACCCAAACTTCCCATGCTTTTGTTCTTCCGGCTTTACTTCAAGTCAAGGGTTCCAGCCTGACCGACTGTAGTTTGAACAGCCGTGCTCAAACCTGGGCAAACCACATTGCTGAAGTCGAAGCGGAACTGACTCAAATTCAGGCAGAAATTGACGAACTTACCTTTGAGTTATACGGCATTGGAGACAGTGACCGAATTGCAGTCAGCAGTCAGCCGATCGCAAACGACAGTGGCGAGGAAACCGATGACGACGACGAGAGTTTGGAGGCGATCGCTGATCCACTATCGCTGACCAAAGAGATGCTTGCCTATGTGCTAGGAGTGGCGATCGGGCGGTTTGATGTGCGGCTAGTGACAGGCGATCGAGAACTTCCCGCAGAACCCGAACCCTTTGATCCGCTGCCTGTCTGCTCACCGGGAATGCTCGTAGACGAAACCGGGTTGCCGCCTACCGAAGTGCGATCGCTGCCTGCTGACTACGTGCGTTGGCAGAGCCTGGGCGAAGCCCGTATCGACATTCCCTTTAACGGCATCTTCGTAGACGACGAAGGACACCCCAACGACATCATTCGCCATGTCCGCGAAGTCCTCAAAGTGATTTGGGGCGACGCAGACAGCGACATTGAGCAAGAAGCCTGCGCGATCCTCAAAGTTAGCAGCCTGCGCGACTACTTCCGCAAACCCGCCTTATTCTTTAACGACCACCTCAGCCGCTACTCCAAAAGCCGCCGTCAGGCTCCCATCTACCTGCCCCTTTCCACCGCTTCCGGCAGCTACACCCTCTGGCTCTACTACCATCGCCTCACCGATCAGACCATCTACACCTGCATCAACGACTACGTTGAACCCAAACTCAGTCGCGTCAGCGAAACCGTCAAATTCCTTCGCAGCAAAACGAGCCGCAGCCGCGACGAAGAAAACGACCTGGAAACCCTGCAAACCCTAGAAGACGACCTCACCAAATTCCGGGATGAACTGCTACGAGTCGCTAAATTGCCCTGGAAACCCAATCTCAACGACGGCGTACAAATCACCGTTGCCCCACTCCATTCCCTGTTCCGCCTGAGCAAATGGCAGAAAAAACTTAAGGAAACCTGGGACAAACTGGAAAAAGGCGACTATGACTGGGCACACCTGGCACACAGCATTTGGACTGCGCGAGTGCGAGAGAAATGCCGAACCGATAAATCATTGGCGATCGCCCACAGCCTGGAAACCCTCTACGAACCACCTCCCGAAACGCCCAAACGCACCAAACGCGAGAAAAAGGAGTAATAACACCGTGAGTATTGAACAAGCCTTACTAGAGCAAATCCGATTCCTCACCCAAGAGCAGCAACAGGAAGTACTGGACTTTGCGGCCTTCCTGCGTCAGAAAGCGGCTGGTATGCCGAAAAAAAAGCGTGTACCGGGCTTACATAAAGAAATCACCTATTGGATGGCAGATGATTTTGATGCCCCACTGCCAGATGAGTTTTGGTTAGGAGAAGCATGAAACTACTGCTCGACACGCACACCTTCATCTGGTGGGACAGGGATCCCGAGTTAATTCCGTCTACAACCCTCACACTGATGCAACAGGATGACACCCAGCTTTTCGTCAGCATTGTCAGTTTTTGGGAGATTCAAATCAAAACTCAAATCGGTAAGCTCACATTACGATCTTCCCTGGCTGAAATTATTGCCCAACAACAGACTGAAAACGGCATTGTCTTACTGCCGATTACCCTTCCCCACATCCTGGAACTGGACAACCTGCCTCAACATCATAAAGATCCGTTCGATCGCTTGCTAATCGCCCAATGCCGGAGTGAAGCTGCAATATTGGTGAGTCGTGACGTGATTTTCAAGCAATACGATTGCTCCTTGCTCTGGTAGCCCAGATCCCAGGAGGTTGCCTACTGTCCACTTGCCTCTCCCTCAGCGATAATGATGGAACACAGGCAAACTGGGAAGCGTATGGCATACAGTGACTTCACCCTGCAAAAACTCAAGAAAGACTTTGGCTTACAGGTTGATGAGCAGCGCGACCTGTTTGCAGCAGTGGAGCTTGTCGCTGACAGTGACCTGCTGAATAATGATACGCTCCAGAAAACCGTGCAGTTGGCGATCGCCAACAATACCGACTATTACATTTCACCCAACCTCAACAAAATCCTCGGCATCCTGATTCATGGGTCAGGATTACCTGTTCCTGCGCTCTAGCTTTTTCTACCGTTTGTCTCTGTCTCCTTCCACTATGGGTATTGCAACCTTTATCCGCAACAACATCCTCCAGGAACGGCTTAAAGCTGGATGTTTGGTCGTTTACGATCCAGACCTTCGCTACCGCGACATCTGTTTGTCATTGGCAATGGATAAAGTGATGGTTGTAGATGCCACAGAAAGTAGTATCGAGAGCCGCGAGCAAGCTCAACAGGCATTGCAAAAATTGGGGACACAACCACCAGAACTGAACGGATTATTGATCTACATCCCTACGAAAGCGCCAATTACAGATGAGCAGAAGCAGGTTGACCCCTTTTCTCTTTACGCTGAATGTGGTGCCCAATTCCCCAATCCGGCAGCAGACAGCGACGAATACCAGAATTTGTGTTTGAAAGCCAAGCCAGAATACAGTGCTGAACTTCGGCGGATTTTCAAGGACGATCCCTCTCCTTCCTTCGCTGTCATCGATGCCGTGGGTGGCAGGCTAAACTTTCCCCAGCTGCGGGCAACCCTCAAAGCAGAATCCGCGATCGACATTCTCCTGGCACTCCTGGCTCCCACCGACGCTCAACAGCAAGCATTGAAAGCCTCAGATCGTTGGGTTTCGGAAGCTAAAGAGTTCTTGAAGACGACCATTGGGTTAAATCTAAAAACCCGAGGTAAAACCTGGTCACCGATCGCTGACGAACTTTGGCGGTTTGCGCTGTTCAGCGAGTTTGTCTTTGACCTGCCCATATCCCTCCCGGACTCGCTCCAGGGAGTGCCTCATGCCTCTAGTCAGGCAGACATTATGATCAATGAGGTGTGCGATCGCCTGCGAAATGACCAGCGCCTCCAGTCCCAGTACATCGATCGAGCAGAGGCGATCGAAGCTGAAATGAATCTGCTGGCAGCCTGTCGCGAAATCGACGACTTGGGCAGCCGCGATACTTTCCCTTTTGAGGAACGTACCTTCTTGAAGCGAGCCATCAATGGGTTGCTCCAGAATGATCTCGATACTCCCCGCAAGTTGCTCAGCCAGCACGAACGCTCAATCTGGCGGGGTAAGGGTGAGAACCAGGAACAGTGGTTGTTGCTGCAAGCTGCTCTCAGCCTGATTTCCGTGTGCGAGGACTTTGATCGCCAGCTGCCGGACTACAGCCGGAGCCAAGATACGCTAATCGATTTTTATATTGGCAGCCTGCGGGAAGTCGATCGACGACAGCGAGAGTTTGAAGAGAGTGTTAGCAGTGCTACGACCTCTCGTGATTTGCTTGATCCAGTCATCACTGCTGCCCGCAGCCGCTATCGACGGCTGATCGAACAAGTGCAGACTCTGTTTACCCGTCACTTAGAGAAGGGGAACTGGCCTCCACCGGGACGGCTGATGAATGCAGGGGTTTTTGATCGCTTCGTTGCCCCTCGCATGGGTGAAAAGGGCTATCGTGTGGCATACCTGATGATCGATGCCCTCCGCTATGAACTAGGCGTTGAGCTAGAGAAACTCCTGACCGACATCGGCTCTGTCGAGTTGCATCCTGCCTGTGCCCAACTTCCCACCATTACACCCGTGGGAATGGCGAGTCTACTACCAGGTGCTCAGGATGAACTGACCCTGGAGTACGAGAAGGATACGCTCGTCCCGAAGCTGAATGGTATTACCGTTGCTAATGTGAGCCAGCGGATGGATATTTTGCGGAGGCGGTTTGGCGATCGCTTCGCCGAGATGCTACTGAAAGATTTTATCAACAAGAAGACAAAGGTTGATTCCACTGTTGGTTCCACTGTTGATTTACTGGTTCTGCGGAGTACGGAGATTGATAACCAGCTAGAGAGCGACCCAGAAAACACCCTCAGCCTCATCCCCAAAACCCTGAAGCTGATTCGGGCTGCTCTAACCAAGTTGAGTGAACTGGGTTTCCGCGAGGCGATCGTGGTTAGTGATCATGGGTTCTTTCTCAATGCCCAGGCGGAAGCTGGAGATGTCTGCCAGAAGCCTCAGGGAAACTGGTTGTATAACGCCCATGATCGCCTTCTGCTAGGTAATGGTTCACCGGATAACCACAATTTACTGTTGGGGACGGACAAGCTAGGGATTAGAGGCAGTTTTACCCAAGCAGCCTTGCCTCACACAATGGCTCCCTACAGAGCAGGGCATCTTTATTTTCATGGTGGAGCTTCGTTGGCCGAGGCGATCGTGCCAGTCCTGGTGGTTCGGTTTAAAGTTGGTACGGAGGTCGGCTTTGAACAATTCCAAGTAGAACTCACCTACAAAAATGGCGCAAAGCGGGTTACAACGCGCCTGCCTGTTATTGACGTTAGCCTCTCCCCTGGGAACCTGTTTTCTCAAACACTCAATGCCGAAGTTCTTTTGGAAGCGCAGGATGCTAATGGCAACGTAGTGGGCGAACCCCGTCCTGGCAATGATGTGAATCCTGCGACTCGAACCATTACGCTAGCGCCCAACGAGCGAAAGCAAATTATTCTGCGAATGGATCCAGACTTTGAGGGCAAATTTACAGTTAAGGCACTCAATCCCAAAACCCTGACTGCCTACAGCAGCTTGAATCTGGAAACTGATTACACGGTGTAGATCTCATGGATGTGCTCGACCAGAAACTCAACCAAACGTTTGATGGCAAGGTCGTTCGCAAAGATCTGCTGCATCGCATTAAGAAAGGAACGAACGTCCCTACCTTTGTGCTGGAATTTCTGCTGGCAAAGTATTGTGCCAGTGACGATCCAACCGAAATCGATGCCGGGATGGAGGCAGTGCTAGCAACCCTTCAGGACAACTACGTTCGCCCCGATGAAGCCAATGCTGCTCAGTCAAAGGTGGCAACGAAGGGGCGCTACCGCTTCATTGATAAAGTGCATGTTCGCTACGTTGAAAAGGAAAAGCGGCACTGGGCATCGCTGGAAAACTTCAACTCCCAGCGAATTGCCATCAGCCAACAGTTCTACCGCGACAACGATCGCATCTTAGAAGGTGGCATCTGGGCAGACCTGATGATTGCCCACAACGATGTCAAAGAGGATGACTATGCGTTCTACATTGAAGAACTGCGCCCAATCCAGCTTAGCCGCTTCAACTTCGATCGCTACGCTGAAGGTTCTCAAGAATTTACCCGCGATGAATGGCTGGAGGTTATTCTGCGAACCGTTGGACTGGAACCAGCCAAACTGACTGAAAGACAGCGACTTCACTACATCGCTCGTCTCGCTCCCTTGGTTGAACCCAACTTCAACTTCATTGAACTGGGTCCGCGCGGCACTGGGAAATCCTACTTCTTTAGCGAATTCTCTCCTTACTCTACGCTGGTCAGTGGCGGGCAAGCGACTAAATCAACTTTGTTCTATAACAATGCACGGGGTCGAGTCGGGCTGGTTGGATTCTGGGATACTGTTGCCTTTGATGAAGTCGGCGGTATCAAAGTTAAGGATACGGACACAATTCAGATCATGAAAGACTTCATGGCGAACGGTCGATTCTCCCGTGGAGTCGAAGTTATCGCCGATGCAAGTCTCGCTTTTGTCGGCAACATTGATATGTCTGTCGAGCAGGTTGTGAACTCTAGCCAATACGACCTTTTTCAACCCCTACCCCCTGAATTTGACTTGGCCGTTATGGATCGCTTCGCCTGCTACCTGCCGGGGTGGGAGATGCCCAAGAACAGCAGTGAGTTTTTGACCAACAGCTACGGCTTTATTACCGATTACCTGGCAGAAGCTTTTCACCACCTGTTCCAGCATACGAATCGATATGAGGAGGTTTCTCGCCGCACTCGTCTGGGTTCAGCGGTAGAAGGGCGAGACGAGAAGGGAATTAAGAAGACCGTGGCGGCTTTTCTCAAAATTCTGCACCCCGCAGGCGGTCCAACCGATCAACAGTTTGATCAGTATGTTGCCTATGCGATCGAGTGCCGTCGTCGGGTTAAGGAACAGATGAACAAGCGCAAACCCGATGACGAGTTTGCCCGCATCAATCTGTCCTACATAGCAGCAGACGGGCAAGAAATCATCATCTTTTGCCCAGAGTCAAAAGAAGCTGCTGCCACCCAAAGCCCTAGGAGACGGGCACTGGAGGAGGAGACAAAGCCCAAGCGCACAAAGAATGCTCCAAGAAAAACTCAGGAGCCTCCCACATCTATCCCATCTGTTCCACAAGAGGAACCTTTAAACCAACCGACTTCACCCCAGGAACAGCATTTCACAATTCACTATGGGGCAACCGGTTACAGCTATGACTCGATCATCGGTTCTTACCTGCAAAATGCCAAGACCGTCGAGATTGAGGAGCCTTACATTCGGATGACGCACCAAATTCAGAATTTGGTGCGCTTCTGCGAGGCTGTCGTCAAATCAGGCACCGTTAAGCGGATTGAGCTAACTACCGGCTATGACAACGACACCCCCCTGGCAGAAATCCAAGAGAAACTTGACGACTTGCAGCAAAGCCTGCTGGAGATGGATGTTGTCCTTAACATTAAACTCAACCCCAATCTGCACGATCGCGAGATTCGAATCGACAGCGGCTGGGTTATCAAAATTGGACGCGGTTTAGATTTTTATCAGAAGCCAGGGAGCTGGTTTGAGGTTGGAGCAAGCGACTTGAGTTTGCGGAAATGCTTGGAGACCAAGGTTGATATCTATCGAATTGATTGAGGTGTAAGAGGATGTTTTAAAGGTCGGTTAGGACGTAAAAAAGCTCACTCAGTGTACGCTGCGAATTAGTAGTACCCAGCACCGAGAGGGCGAGATGAGGGGTTAAAGGAGTAGGCGAGCAGAAAGTGACGTTAAGGGGTGTACCAGTGGAACCTGCTAGGACACAGGAGGCTGAAACCCATGTTCTGCCGTTCAAAATCTCTGCGCCAAAGAACTTAGAAACTAACTAGCATGTCTCAATGAGCCTGAGCACTAGTTTTTGAAACACCTGTTTAGTAGGCATTTCAGCCTTAGCGTAAGTTCCTGTACGGC
>Ga0163155_10001606_pt1 | contig 27060 bp, 38 predicted proteins | sample OliLakLV19SP4G1_FD_148611 | JGI IMG/M metagenome (GOLD analysis project Ga0163155, IMG submission 148611) | Freshwater microbial mat bacterial communities from Lake Vanda, McMurdo Dry Valleys, Antarctica - Oligotrophic Lake LV.19.SP4.G1 | ecosystem: Environmental > Aquatic > Freshwater > Lake >... | reverse complement strand
CACAATACTATTCCGTTATCCGATGCGTGCAGCACGAAGGGCAGTGCAGGCCCGGTTCATCCCTGCGAACGAAGGCCGCGCCGCCGCACGCCGTCGGCCCTGGGTGGTCCGCTTTGCAGTCGCAAGGAGGGCTTGACGCGCTTGACGCGTTTACGGCGTTTTTGGCATCGCGTGAAGAAACATCATTATTTCCTCGAGGGTCGGTTCCGCTAAATGCGTCATACGCGTCAAGACCTGTCAACGCCGTATCTGACACAGGGTTATCATTTGACGCGTTTTCGTTCATAATCTTGATTCCGACCCCAATGTACGCTCGCGCTCCAGTGCGAGATCGTGCCGGTGCGTAGCGCGTTCCCATCTCTTTTCCGAACATCGTGGTGCTTATTCTGTCATGTTCGCGGATGCCCTCGGCCTTCGCCCATTCCTGATAGCGCATGTAAAGCACGGCCGAGGTCGTCCGCGCGTCGGGGGATTCAACAAGGCACTGTATGACGAACTCGGATAGGGGATCGCTCTCTGTCCGGTACTTCCATGTGGCAACCATAACCTTGTCGGGCGGGTTCAGGCCGTCGCGTTGCCACATCGCCGCGCCTTCGACGAGCCAGCGGAGGATGCCGGGCAGCTCGTGTTCCCGGAGATAGTCCTTGAGTTTCTTGTCGTCCGTGCTCCCCTCGAACTTCGCCATGAACGGAATCAAAATGACGCGCCGCCAGAACCCCGGCGACGTGTCGTCCACGTTTGGCGTGTGGTTCGTGCTGAGCCAGAGCTTTGCGGTTGCAGTGAACGACCTCGGGTCTTTGTAGTTCGCGCGGGCGGTGATGGGGTTGCCGCCGGTGACGTACTTCATGCGGCCAGCGTCCAAAGTGGACTTCTTGTTGGTCTCGTCACACGTCAGAAATCGCACGCCCTCCAGCACGGCCATTTCCGGCGTGGCGGCGCTGCTATCGACGTTCTTGCTGTTGCCCGTAAAGGTCGCCGCGGGCGTCGTCGCCGCGTATTCCCCCAGCGCCAGGGCGATCTGGTCCACGAACGTATTCTTGCCGTTCGCGCCGACGCCGTGAAGCAGGAACCAGCATTGGTCGCGCATGGAGCCGGTCGTGGACATCCCCGCCGCGCGCTGAATGAATGACACCATCTCCGCGTCGCCCTCGAATATCTCTTCGATGAACTGCCGCCAGCGGGGAGCCTTTGCCTCGGGGTCGTAAACAATCCCCGTGGTCTTGGTGATCATGTCGTCTTTGCGCCCATCTCGGAACTCACTCGTGGCGAGGTTGATGACGCCGCCCTCGACGCCCAACGTCATTTCGTTCGCGTTCCAACCGCCGCCCGCATATGCCACGGGCGGGATCGCCTGGAGCAACTCGAACATGGCGGCAATCTTGGCGGACGATTCGCTCGCGCTGGCCCACCTCTGAATTGCTTCCCGCTCTTCCCCGGGTGGGATGTCAAACGCCGCGCGGCCGCGCCCTCGCGCCGCCTCGATGGCCCACCGCACCATCTGTCCGTTCGGGTCTCGCCCCCAGCGATGCTTCCGCCACATCAGGAAGTCTTTGTCCTGGTAGTCGTACCTCACATCATCCCCGTGCCGATGGGCGTAAAGCTCTGCGTTCCCAGCGTCGCTGCGGTTGAACGCCGTAGGTGCCTCGTCCCCTTCCGTGGCCGGTGGCTGCCACGGTGCGGCATTGTCGGCCAGTTCCTCCAACTCCTCAAACTCCGCGCCCCCGGCGAACCAGTCGGAAACGTCTGGTCCCTTCTTTGCCTTCCACGTCAGCCCCGGCAGCGCCAGCACCCGCACGCTCGACGCCACGCCCACCAGCGACAGCGCGATGTAGCCCGCGTGCGTGTCGCCGGTCTTGTCACGGTCGGGGAGAATGACGACATCGCGTCCCTTGAGGTATGGGCCGAATACCTCCACCTTCCACTTACTCTTCCCAGTCTCACTCGCCCCGCCAGGGTTGCAGGTCGCCGTGCCGCCACGTTGCCGGATGGCGTCGGCGTCCTTTTCGCCCTCGACGATGTAGACGCGGCCGGTGCTCGCCATCAGTTCGGGCAGCCGGTAGAGCGACGGCGTTTCGACACCCTTCCAGATCCAGCCGCCGTTGCTGTCCGGGTGCCGCTGCCTGAACGACTTGGGGATCATCCTCACGACCTGGAAGCGCAGCCCGCCCGCTTCGTCCCGGTAGTCGTAGGTTGCGACGATGCGCTCTTTCTCTGACCGCTCCCGTACCGTCTCGACGTGGATGCCCAGCCGCTTCGCCAGGTCCGCCGAGGTTCCGCCCGCTCCGCACTTGGCGCAGCCCCACACGCCCTTCGGCCTGTCCCAGTTCGCCGCCGCGTTCTGGCCGTCTTCGCAGTTCACGCAGAGAAAGTCGTACTGCTCACCCCGCCGCTTTGCCTTGCGGTCGTGAAGGGCGCGTTCGATCTCGCTGTCAAGGTCGGTCAATTCGGACGCCACTGCGCCACGTTCTTCGCCGCGTGCCAAAGAGATTGAAAACCATCATCAGGAAGCGGCCCAACTGGATACTTATCATGGATACCACATACGCGACAAGTGTATTCGCCTGTGACATGACTTAATCCATAATGGTCTCGCGCCGCTCCGCGAAAGCACTCTCCGAACGCTGCTCCGTCGAACCCTCCGCCGTAGCCCATCTCGGGATTTTCTAACATCCCGCCGATGATGTCGCTGTTGTAATTACGGTGGACTGCCAGCGGACCCGCCCCGAGGATCAGGTACTCCCCTTCCCACCCGCTCGCCTCAATCTTCGCGCGGTGTGGCTCCATCTCCGCGAGCGACATCGCGGGCTTGACCTCGACGAGCATCGGCTTCGGGAACTTGAGTACGAAGTCGGGAATGTACCCCTTGAGGTCGAACGGCTCGTACTCCCACGGCCAGTCCACGAGGTCGAAGAACGCCGCCCAGGTCGCTTCCAAGCGGCTGCGGAATTGCAGTCCCTTGTACTGTGTTGGAATCGCTGTAAATGATGGCATAAGAAAACCCCCTTCCAGAGGTACCGAGAATGGATGCTTACACCGTTCGGCTCTGGAAGGGGGCGACTGGAATCGTCTCGGTCGAGGCCGAACAGTGTAAGCAGATGGAGTGTACCACGCACTAGCTCTCAGCGGCTGGTCGGCCTCGACGATACCCCGCGGGCCTCACGACGCGCCACTGGTGATGGCAGCTGCGTTGCTGCTTCCCGGCGGGACGTGCATAGCGGCCCAACCCTCTCGAAATTGACAGTTTCGGCGGACCATCCCTTCCATCCCTGGACGTAACCAATGGGCGTGCCGATGACCTCCCCCGGCTCACGGCGATAGACCGTGTAGCGGTTAATGGCGTTTCTCATTCGTTGGCGCTCCATGAAATGCAGAGTGCTCACGCCTCCTCCTCCCAGGCGTCCTTCGTTGGCTCGACTAGAGGGCGATCGTCAAACTCCGCGCGGTAGCGGTTGAGAAGGTCGCCCGTCGCACGTATCTCGCGAGGCGTGCGCCTCGTGGATTCTACGACCAGGTCTTGCCATTTCCGAGTTCCCTCGACGTGCTCCTTATTGCTCAGTCTGAGCCGGTAGAAGAATGGCGCAAGGCTTCGGGGTTTCACTTCCCTTTTCACCCAGGCAATCATCGGCCCGATTGACATCCCGCTCAAGCGAAGCTGGGCAAGGTCCGGCTTTTCGTCCGTGCCCCGATTGACCAACCATACATCGCTGGAGGGGCAGACCGGCTTCCCGCCCTTCGGCCATTCGGAAAATACGCAATTCGCGCATCCGTTCGGCGCCACCTTGGGCACATCGACTTGGCGGATGTTGCTGTCTCCCTCGCCGACCGAGATAACGTGACGACCATCCCAGAGTCGCTGATTATCGAGGGGAAACTTGCCATCGTTTGACATGCACATCGGTTTGGAGTCGCCCGTGCCGAATAGCGCGCGCGTCTCCCGGCGCAACATGGGCACAATGTCCAAGTCCTCAGAGAACTCTTGCGAGTCGCTGTGCCAGAAATGGCCCCCGTGCTTGGACGCCCCCGCCATCCCGCTTGAGCCTTGCACCACCTTTACGTTGGGGAAATACGGTTTGACTTCCTCGATCCCCGTATCGCCGAAGTCGATACCGTCGAGTTCGGACCAATCCATGACCTCCCCCGTCTCGGTCTGAATCTGGATGTCTTTGCTAACCATGGTGATCTCCCTTTTCTAACCCACGGCCCGCCTCAATGGCAGCCGTTAAGTTTATCTGTGCGATGGCGTAATCCATTTCCCTGCGTGCCAGGGACATGCGATTCGCCTGGTCGTCCGCAGTCGCCTGCGAATAGGCCAAATCGACCTCGCGCTCACGTAGTTCCAACACCGCCGCCTGGTAGGGTTCCGACTGGGCCAACAACGCCATTAGGCAAGCGTCGCGTTGTTCTTTGTTGTTCCCGACCACATCCCCGTCCATCACGGGCTGAGCCGCCGCGACCTCGGCCTTTCGCTTGGCCTCGCCGAACGCTGGACGCCAACGCCCCGCGATAGCCATGATCTCAGTCAGGTAACGCGTGCGCGCGGTGTTGTAGGCGCCGGCCGCCTCTTCGAACGTTGTCATGCTCCCCATCCATTCTCTGCCGCCCACGGCTCTAATTCGAACACGATGTACCTCCGAGTCCGTGTGCCCGCGCGGTCCACCAGGACCACGCACGGCTGCTTTGTGGTGTTAACGGCAGCAGCGTTGGCATTCGCCATGGCGTCGCGGAGAATGTTGTTGGCGACTCGCTGACCGCCCTTTATCTCTATCATCAGGGCACTGTGCAAGATGTCGTCGCCGGGGCCGCCCGCGTTGGCCTTGTGACGTTGCCCGCCCAAAATGCGGGCAACGTCACGCTCGTCGGCCGCGCCCCTTCGCTGGTTGTTGCGGCCCACCTTCACGAGATCAGTCATCGTAGGGCCAATCCGCCAGCAGGTCCAATTCGGTGCCACAAGTCCGCAGGTGGCGGCGGGCATCGAGCGCCCAGTCGAACAGCGCCGCGTGTTCCATTCGCGCCTTCGAGAGATAGACAGCCATGTCCAGGGCCTCTTCGTAGGCATCCAGCAAGCTGTCTCGCCCGTCGAACGTCCTTAGTTCCTTACCGTAGGTCAGCTGATAGCTCGCGAACAATGCGAATCCTCCCACCTTCACGAGATCAGTCATCGTAGGGCCAATCCGCCAGCAAATCCAATGCGTTGCCACAAGTCCGCAGTTTGCGGCGGGCATCCTGCGCCCAGGCGAGCAGCGCCTTGTGTTCCATTCGCGCCTTCGAGAGATAGACAGCCATGTCCAGGGCCTCTTCGTAGGCATCCAGGAAGCTGTCGCGCCCGTCGAACGTCCTTAGTTCCTTGCCGTAGGTCGCACGGCCCAGCTCGTCACGCGCCTCGATGTCGGCAATCAGTCCGGGGAACACCGCATCACTCATAGCACACCACCGAGCTTGAAGCCCACGCCAGGCAGGCTAACAATGCACGCACTCCCGAACTTGCGGCGGATGCACTGCACGCTGGCATGAACGCGATTCCGCGATGCGGGCCAATCCTTCATTTGTCCGATGGCGTCCGCGAGGATGGCCGTGGACGCTGGTCCTCGCGATAGCTCGAGAACAATGCGCGCCTCCTGTTGCGAAAGGCGGGGCACGCCCGGAACTCCGTATCTCCGCCGCCGTCGCGCGGGGAACTCGGAGCTCCATAGCTCGCGGCGGAGGCGGCCGTCCTGCGCTTTTGTTACCCACTCCGCCTCCTCCGATGGGGTCATGGTGGCCCTCGGCGGCATCATGGCTCCGTCGCCGCAATGGCGCGGTCGAATAGGGCCAGAACGTCCTCATGGCTATGGGTATCGTTGTACGTGGCGAGACCGTGCCGACGCAATGTTGGTGTAAGCGCATTGAGAAGTTCATAACATTCTTCCCACGCCGTGGGATAGTCAGCGCGTTTGAGTTCATGGGAAGCCTTCGCCAAGGCCTGCATCACGCAAACCGTCCCGGCAGGCTGTGCGGACAAGCCCCCGCTGCCATCCCACCAGTCCTCGCGCTTCTCGATAAGTTGCCGGGCGGCTTTCAGGATCTCGGTTGCGGCACTCATTCGTTTACCTCGCTCGCCGCAATGGCACGGTCGAATAGGGCCAGAACGTCCTCATGGCTATGGGTATAGTTGTACGTGGCGAGACCGTGCCGACGCAATGTTGGTGGAAGCGCATTGAGAAGTTCGCCATAACATTCTTCCCACGCCGTGGGATAGTCAGCGCGTTTGAGTTCATGAAAAGCCTTCGCCAAGGCCTGCATCACGCTAACCGTCCCGGCAGGCTGTGCCCACCAGTCCCCGCTGCCATCCCACCAGCCCTCGCGCTTCTCGATAAGTTGCCGCGCGGCTTTCAGGATCTCGGTTGTGTCATTCATTCGGTTACCTCCATCGCCGCAATGGCGCGGTCGAATAGGGCGAGCACGTCCTCATGGCTATGGGTGTCGTTGTACCTGGCTATGTCGCAGTCACCGCCGGCCATTGCGCCCGGAGGCAGGGCGGAGAAAAGAACGTCCAAAGTGAACCAACCACCCAAACCACCCTTCGACTGGTACCGACTGCGGGCCACGGAGACAGCCTGAATCGCACAGAGCCCGAGGGGTGACGAATGCCGCTGCCTGCCATCCCACCAATCTTCGCGCTTCTCGATAAGTTGCCGGGCGGCTTTCAGGATCTCGGTTGTGTCATTCATTTTGGCAGACCCGCCGTAAGCTCCCCCGCGCACTGCTCGCAGATGCCGGAGCTGTTCGGGACTCGGGATACCCCGCAGCTCACATCGCACCAGGCGCAGAGCTTATCGTAGAGCGGGGCCCATATGTCTGAGTGGACCCACCGCTCCGGGGAGTAATGTTCGGCAGGCTCATACGTCTGCCACGCATGTCGTGGTACGCTGTTGGTGGGCATGGAACTACCTTTCCTTGTCTAATTGCCCCCGGTCGTGAAGGCCCGGGGCTTTTCTTTGGTTGCGGCTGCCGGAGTCGAACCGACTATCTGCGGATTATGAGTCCGCTGTGGAATCCGTTTCACCCTGCCGCGACGTGGGGATAGGTGGGCCGGGGGACTGGCGGTCCCCCGGCCCTGAGGGAGGATGCCCCGGCCACCGGGCCGAGGGGTCGGCCAGGAGCGCAGCAAAGGATACACCACGTCCCTGCGCGCTCACTTGGCCGCCCCCTCGATACTGTGGCGTTCAATGTACTCCCGCAGCGCCTGCCGGATGACGGTGCTCATGGTCCAGTTGCGAGTCTCCGCCTCTCGATCGACCGCCGTGCGTAGCTCCGCGCCGAGATATATGTGAGCTGTGATTGGTCGTGTCTGTTCCATTGGCCGTACGCTACCATATGGCCTAGTATGTTGCAACAGGGAGAAAACAGAATGCCAAACTGGGAAGTCTGGGAGAAGAGCGGGCAGCTCGTCGTCGGGAAATATGGCGAGCAGGCGACGCGCCCCGAGGTGCTCACCATCCTCAACGCGCACGATGCGCTGGTGGCGGCGGTCCGTAAGGACCATCAGGATTGTAGCGATCACCTTTGCCACGGGATAGCGGCCCTGCGGCTCGTGACGGAGGGCGGTCGAGTGCCGGTGGCTCCAGTTAAGTCGGTGCGCCGGGAAGTGGGCGAAGAAGACACGCCGGAGGTCCGCTGGGACCCTCCTACATTCGGAAGAGAACTGGGCGTGGTCTTATTGGGGCCGCGCGGGGCAGATGTATCGTGAGACAGGTTGACTGGGTTTTCATGGGGCCGGAGCCGCACTTGGCGACGTGCCAGCGGTGCAAAGAGACGATTGCCAAACCGGAGCTGCCGACGACATTCCCCGAGCTGCTCGCGTTCCTGGGCGAGGCGACCAAGCTCCACGCGGCCTGTCGTTGACGGCTTAGCTAAGTGGCCCGCCCGTATCCGCCGGCGGCGAGCTTAAGCAAGTCTCGCAGCGCGGCGCTCGTGAGTTCCACCTTAAAGGTAGCCCTTGCTCACGGCGTAGCGGTACACGTCCTGCATCTGCGGGTACTTCCCGAGGTCGGCGGCGAAGGCAGCCAACTGTCGGCGTTGCCGCAAGGCCTTCATTTCTTCGATCTCTTCTGGGGTCATGGTATTCTCCAATGCTCCCGCTGCGATATCATCGTAGAGGCGTTGGTATCGTCCCGAGGGACAAGCCGTTTGGCCCCACATACTATGCTCCGTAAAGCCTTTTCGGTGCGTACCAGGCCGGTATGCCATTCCAGTGTACGCCTCCATGTCGCGGATGATACGGAGGAATGTTGCAACCTGGGCGGCCGTCAGCGGCTCGTCGAACGGCGCGAACCCGCCCTCGGCTTCGAACGCTGGGCCCTTGAGATTCCCCGCGCTGCTCGCCATCAGCCCTGCCTCGATAGGGTAGTGCTGGTAGAGCGTGCCATCGTACGCGTTGGTCGCGTGCCATGCGGTCGGCGCCCTCAGTGGGTCCGTCAGCACGGAGTACGTGCCGAGCCGCGCTACCATCGAGTGCCCGATGATAACGCTCAGGTCGTTGTCGGCGTAGATGCGCCGCTCGGCTGGCCCTAAGCGGCGCACAGCCCAATCGAACCATCCATTGATGATCATACCCGCCTCACGCGAAGCTGCCCATCGTCGATGAGCGCCAGGAGAATCAGCGCCGCCATGCCGACGACTATGCCGACAGTGAGCATTCTCACGCCCCCACCGTTTGCGCTCGCTCGCGCAGTTCGTACAGCTCCGGCAACCGCCGCCTCAATCCTTCGAGGTCCCGCTGCAGCAGCGCGATGTTCGCAACGGCATTCTCGATGCATGTCTCCATGATCTCGATGGGCCAGTCCCACCGCTCAGACGGGCGTATCGGAGGCATCCGTTACCATCATTTCCGCCATGCCGCCCACACCAGGGCAGCGATAGTAAATCCCGCCACTGCCAGGAGCCGCATGTGCTCGTACCACGGTTGGATATTCGCCATTCCCATCACGGCTGCCATGAACACGAATGCGCTAATCCCGGTCAGCGCAAAGGCGAACGGCCGATCCCGCCAATTACGATAGGGCCGCAACACCCCAAACACAAGAAACGGCACCGCGAGCCACACGCACAGCGTAATCCAATCAATGATCGCCTCCATGCTCCCCCCTGAATCTGCGTACATGCTGCAGTTCTTCCTGCTCGGCCTCCGCGGTGTTAGCTGCGGCCCGGTCGATGTATCGCCGCAGCACCCTCAGCGCATCCGCGTTCGCCTCCCGGGCCTGTTCAGCAACGTCAGCGATCTCTGGCGAGGGGCCTTGATGCTTGAGCCATCCGATGATCGTCATGATGCCTTCACCGAAAGAAGCCTCGTCAATTCCCGGATGACCTCGGTCTGGTCACGCTGGACGTTGACCATCAGGATAGCATCGTCGCGACCCCGATCCGTCACGACGATCAATCGCTTCCACAATACGCCGCCGATGGCGGATACGGCGGTCGTAAACGCAATGCCAACGCCGGTCGCGATATCTCCAGGAACGGGCGACAACAGCATCAGTGGGTCAATCATCACGGAGTGCCCCCGCGCGCGCACTCCGCACACTGCATCCAGCCTTGACGCTGCGCCCTCATGCAATCAGCACAGCTCCCCATCAGCGCCTTACCCCCCGGTAAACAATGAACGCGATGAGCGGTGTCGAGAGCATCAGGATGATGCCCGCGAACCAGAGTTCAGGGGCATTGGAATCATGCCGCGTCGTCCCCGTCCCCGTGTTAGGGGGGCCAGGCGCGAAGCGGGACGGCGTCGGGGTAAAGGTAGCCACCACCGTGGACACAGGTGGGGCAGTAGCAACGGCGGCCGTGGGCGATGGCGTACTCGTGGGCGGGACGGATGTAGAGGTCGGCGAGGGCGTCGGCGTCTCGCAGCCGCGCACCACTATCGTCGCCGCGTTGCTGGAGTACCGCGTCGTCTCCTCGTCCAGCTGCATCGTCATTCGAGCCACGTTCAGGATGTTTCCGCATGACGATGTTCCTCCCGAAACTTTGACGACGGCGCGCCCGTCGAGGAATATGCCGGGGAAGTTCGTCTGCCCGAGCGGATACACCCGCGCCGGGACGATGCCAGCACAGGACAAGACATTATTGAGCGGGTTGACTGAACAGCCACTGGAGAACGTGTTCGCCGTGATGGTCCACCCGGCCGCGTCCGCGCCTCGGAGCACGTCTGTCAGTTCAAGGTAGCCGGACGGTGCGTTGCCCGTGTTCGTCACGGTGATCGTCCAGCCAGCCTCATCGAATATCTGGATAGTGCCGGCGTCGGGGAGCTTCACGATCGCCAGGTTTGGCGCCGGGGGCGGGGGAGCTGCTGCCGAGTCCATAGTGATCAGCGAGAGGGGTAGCAGGACCAGCGCGAAAAGAACGAGTTTGAGACGCATAATGAATCCTTTCCAGATGCAGGCTGAACCAGTGGACGGCCAGCACTACGGGTGCCATGCCTAGCGCCAGACCGAGGCCGATGCGGAAGGCGTTCATGATGTCATCCATTATTGTATCGATGTTTGCGTGAGTCGCACTGTGCCCCACGCAAGCGGGCGGTCGTTCGTGCCATCGGTGCGCCAGAGCGCCCAGTGGTATGTCCCCTCGGCCAGGGTCGCACCATCCGTTTCGAGGATCGTGACGGACGCCATATCGTCGGTGCCACCCGTCGCGCCATTGGGCGAGAACGGGTCGTCGGGCGGATACGTGCCGTTCCCGATTGTAATCTCCGCTGAGCCGGTCGTCTTCGATATAAGCGCTGTCGCGTCCCGCGCGTTGCGACGCAGCACGAACTTCAATCCGTAGCCCGTCATCGCGACGGCGGTACCGGCGCGCGACCCCGTGTTTGTGCGCAGCACACGGAACGTGAAGGCCGCGCCAATCAGCCACTCCCCGCGCCCGATGTTGGTTTCTGCAGTCGGCATACCGGCATTGTCGGCGGACGAAGCGAAGGCGGTTTACGGACCGCCGTACACGGTTGCGGCAGCATCCTCACCGTACACCGTGATGCCTGGCTCGACGCCGTAAACTGTCTGCGAGTCGTTCGGCGCCCCGTAGACGGTGATGCCCGAATCAATGCCGTAGACGGTGAGGGAACTGACCTCGAAGCCGTATACGGTGAGGGTGTCGGGAGGTGCCGGTTTGCCAGCGAGTTCCGCATCTGCGGTCAGCGTTATTACAATCACCAGGGCGGTGGCCACCCCGAGCGCAAGCAGCGTCCCCGGAGACATGGTGATGCTGGCCACCAATGCGGTGGATGCGCCGAGGGTGCGCAGCGCCGACGGGGAGATCGTGATGGCCACGGGCAGGGTGGTAGCCACGGAGTAGGCGACGAAGGCGGACGGTGAGATGGTCACGACCGCGGTCAGCGCGACCGCCGCCGAGTAGGTGACGACTGCCGACGGTGAGATCGTAACCGAGGCAGACAACGCGACCGCCGCCGAGTAAGTGACGACTGCCGATGGGGAGATCGTAACCGAGGCAGACAACGCGACCGCCGCCGAGTAAGTGACGACTGCCGATGGGGAGATGGTGATGGCCACGGGCAGGGCGGTAGCCACGGAGTAGGTGACGACTGCCGCCGTGGAAATGGTTGCGGACGCGGTCAGGGCCGCCTCTACCTGCAGCCCCCCGGCAAGCTCCGCGCCAGCCGACAGCATGACCGAGGCGATGAGCGCCGCCGAAGCGGAGTACGTGACGACTGCCGCCGGGGAGATCGTCACCGAGGCCGACAGTGCCGTTGCCCCGCCCAGGGTGAGAATCGTCGTCGGCGTCACGGTCACCGAGGCGGTCAACGCCGTTGCGGCTGCGTAAGTGGCGACGGCGTTGGGGGAGACGGTGAGGGATACAACAAGGGCGACGGACGCCGCGTAAGTGGCGACGGCGTTGGGGGAGATCGTGACCGAGGCGATGAACGCCGCCGAAGCGGAGTACGTGACGATGGCGACCGGGGAGATGGTTGCCGAGGCCGTCAGTGCCGTCGCTGCGGAGTACGTGGCGACCGCGTTGGGCGCGATGGTAACCGAAGCAGTGAGCGCCGCCGAAGCGGAGTACGTCACGACGGCAAACGGGGATACCGTCACCGAGGCCGTCAGAACCGATGCCGCGCCCAGGGTGAGCAACGGTGCGGCGGTGAATGTTACCGCCGCTGTCAGCGCGGCAGTGGCTGCCAGTACAAAGTTCGCGGTGACCGTGAGCGTGATCGTCCCCGTCAGCGCCGCCGATGCGGAGTACGTCGCCGTCGCGTTGGGCGTGATGATGGCCGAGGCCGTCAGCGCTGTCGCCACCGAGTAAGTCGCCGTCGCGGCCGGCGCGATTGTGGCCGAGGCCGTCAACGCAGTCGCCACCGAGTAAGTTGCCGTCGCGGCCGGCGCGATTGTCGCCGAGGCCGTCAACGCTGTCGCGGCGCCGAGAGTGAGGAGCGTGACGGGCGCGATTGTCGCCGAGGCCGTCAACGCAGTCGCGGCGGCGAGAGTGAGGAGCGTGACGGGCGCGATTGTCGCCGAGGCCGTCAACGCAGTTGCGGCGGCGTATGTCACGACGGCTACCGGGGTAACAGTGGCGGTTGCGCTCACCGCCGCCGCAACCGAGTACGACACAACGGCTACGGGCGCGATTGTCGCCGAGGCCGTCAGCGCTGCCGTGGCGGCGTGGGTCGGTTCCGTCGTGAAGCTCCGCGTCGCCGACCACGCGCCATAGGAATTGCTACCCAGCGGGTCGAGTCCGCGCACCCGCCAGTAGTAGGTGGTGTTGGCGGTGAGGATATTCGCCGCTTGAACCGTGTAGGTTACCTGATTGCCAGAAGGCCACGGGTGCGGGTCGCCCGTCCCAGCAAATGTCGCGTCCGGGGTGACGGAGAGCTTATTGAGGGCGGCACTTAGATCGTACTCGTCAACCGAGTCGCCAGCCTGACCTATCGTGTACATCTTCGTACCGTCTGGTTTGAAGAATAGACCAGTAGGGAGTGTTTCTTTGGCAGCCACGCTGATTTCTTGAAGGTAGACCGCCGTGGTAACGTTCCATGCAGTGCTTAAGTCGTATTCGTCAACCGTGTCGCCATTCGTGCCTATCGTGTACATCTTCATGCCGTCTGGTTTGAAGAACAGCCCCTCAGGGGAGAGTTCTTTGGCGCCCACGCCGATTTCTTGAAGGTAGACCGCAGTGGTAACGTTCCATGCAGTGCTTAAGTCGTACTCGTCGACCGAGTTGCCAGCCTGACCTATCGTGTACATCTTCGTACCGTCTGGTTTGAAGCAAAGACTCGTAGGGGCTGTCTCTTTGGCAGCTACGCTGATTTCTTGAAGGTAGACCGCCGTGGTAACGTTCCATGCAGTGCTTAAGTCGTACTCGTCAACCGAGGCGCCACTAAACCCTATCGTGTACATCTTCGTACCGTCTGGTTTGAAGAAAAGACCAGTTGGGGATGCTTCTTTGGCAGCTACGCTGATTTCTTGAAGGTAGACCGCCGTGGTAACGTTCCACGCAGTGCTTAAGTCGTACTCGTCAACCGTATCTCCAGCACTGCCTATCGTGTACATCTTCGTACCGTCTGGTTTGAAGAAAAGACCATTTGGGGATGCTTCTTTGGCAGTTACGCTGATTTCTTGAAGGTAGACCGCCGTGGTAACGTTCCACGGGCCAAACGTATTGTCCGTGTGTACCTGAACCTGGTACTCAATCTCGTTGCTCTCGGCGTCCGTACCGGTAAACAGCAAGTCAGGGGTGGTGCTTACGCCTGTCGCGGCATCGTTGGGTGTGTTGAGCGCGACGGTCGGGGAGCTTTGCGAAGAAAGCAGTAGCAGCAGCAGGCTCACGGTCTAGCCTCCTACGACGTCAAACGCCACAGGCTAGACATAATAGACACGCGCCCACGCAAGCTGAGGGCGGTTCGTCACGCCCGACACGATGTTGAAACACGTCGGCCAAATATCAGTTTCGGTGGTAATCGTCCCCTGGCTCACATCATCGATGAACCATTCCGTATTAGTTGGGCCAACCTCGATGCGCCAAAGGTGCCACGCCGTATCAATGGCCGCCCCCGGGTCGGAGCCAAGATCGGAGATCAGTAGGAAGTTCGTCCCGTTGGACGTGACGCCGCCCGCGCCCCCGGCAGATGATACGTTCGCAAGCGACGGAGAACCGAATCCGATGTAAGACGTTGCCTCATTCGCGCTCGCCACGGAGAATCGGGCGTAGAATTCGCAGCACAGCTTCGTCGGAAGGTATCCAAGAAAACGCTGCGCTATCAGGGCGCGGTCATATGATCCAAATATACGCGGGGAACTCAGCAGCATGTTCGTGGAACCGATGACGATACGCGTGGGGTCGATGTCCGCGCTTGACAGGAAGTCTCCCGTCGAGCCTTCCGTAATACTGGCATTCGCGGCGATTGCGCCCGCCCAGCCCGCGCCGCTAAGCCCCTCATTCGTCGCCGCCATAACCGTCATCAGGTCAAGGTGGCCGAAGACTATCCAGAACTCATAGCCCGCCGAGGATGCCCACTGCGCGGGGTCATTAACGATGCCGCCGACGCCCGAGGGGTATGTAAGCGTCATTTAGTCGAACTCCTCGATAATGGCGACATTGGCTCCAGTGCTGCCAGTCGGGATGATCGCTTGAATCAGCGCCGTCGTGTAGAGCATGAGGGTAGCGCCCACGGGTATCTTAAACCCGTTTGCCACCGTGACCGTGACAACTCCCACGAACACATTACACTGCCCGACGTTTTGGATGATAACGCGCTTGCGGGTGTCCCGTGCGGCGATCAGTGTCGCAGCGGTGGTGGTCGGCACAACCTGACTGTTCGCCAGCGTGGCCGAGCCGATCTCGTCAACACGCTGGATCTGCACCGCGACCGCCGCGATCGTGCGTTCGTCGGTAGCGACAGTCGTGCCCGTCCCAGCAGTAATCGCTACGTTGTCAGCCATCGGTTACAGCCCCTCGTCCGCCACAGGCGATCCACTCAGCGATGCGCCGTAATCCTCGCCGCGCTCTTGCGCCGCAGCCGATGCCACGGCGTGCGTGTACCGGTCCAGGACAACCTTCACCGGCCACACGAAGTCGAATGCGGCCACGGCATCGAGCGCCGGGTGCACATTGGCGTACAGCGTCCGGTACGGCGCTCGTCCGTACCCCTCGGGTTCACCCTCCGCGTGCTGCGCTACGTATACTGGCGGGGTCACAACGCCCGCGATGACAACCGGCGCTTTCTGGTAGCAGATGAAGCCGCCCGTGACGCGGAGCCATATTTCGCCGCCGCGCCCTGGGCGACGGTAGAAACCGTCCGCAGCGAGCACAATCCCGTAGGCCTTAAAGACCTGGTGAATTTTGGTAGGTGCAGTCATGCTGTCCATCTCCTTATGCGAACGTGATGTCGAATGCGCCCAAAGCGAACGCTATCACATCGCCGTTGCCGACGACCTTGGATGTTCCCAACGCGCCGTGGAGCAACATGTTACCCGCTCCATACGTAATGGAGTCATTGATCGCTGTGTGCGTGCAGGTGCCCCACGCACCCGTAGCCGCCACAAACGTGATCGCGGCGGCGTTATCTGTCAGACCATCCACGGCGCTGGCGCCGGTCCAGTTCGCGTCGAGAGGCGGACGGTCGATGCGCGCGTACGCGGCTGCGTTTGGGACCTCGCTCTGTGATGCGCCCGTGCCAGCATCCGTTGGCGAGGCGGTGCAGAACGAAAATCCCAACACGGTCGGTTTCGTGTAGGTCCCGGTCCGGAATACATGCTTGCGGAGTTCGACTTCGAGGTAGTCTGACATTGCGGACATGGCTACTGGCCCCCTTCGGGTATGGGCATTCCCAGTTTCCGTCGCAGGAAGTTCGACGGGCGCAGGAACGCGGGCTTGAAAATGAGGATTCGCGGATAGATGGGCGGCTGTGTGTGCGTATCGCTGAACAAGACGAACCCGTAGCGGGCGTGGGCGGGCGGCCGCAAAACCTCCGCGCTCCACTGGACAGTCACGAAGAGCCGCCGGTTGAGTTTGAGCATGCCATCCATCAACTCCGTCAGCTTCCATTCGTATTCGATGGGCAACGGGCCGAGCCATTCGTGGTCGAACATCACCAGGAGTCCCAGGTTGGGCGCAGCGGGCGGTTCGACGATGCGAGCTACCAGCGGCTCGCGGAAGATGCCGCCCCATAGGTTGACGACGGCGCGAAGCGTATCGTCCAGCATCTCGCGGACGGCCGCGTAGTCGGAACTGACGGGACGAGGCGCGGCGACAACTTCCACCATGCCCCGATGTTCGCCTATCAGCGCGAAGGCGGTTTAGGCTTCAGCGGGCCACACCCGGCACGTACGCGCGGAACGACAGCGGATGAACGCGCCACAGCTCCATGCGGTCAGCCGGCGTCAGGTCGAACCCATCGCCGTGGCCCATCACGCCCTCGCCGTTGTGGTGTGTTAGCCACAGGCAATGGCCGACTTCGTGCGTTATGGTCCGCTGGACGGCCTCCGTGGGCTGTGTCTCCCAGCCGCTCGATACCCAGATGGCACACTCCCCGGTTTCGACGTAGGTCCATGCGGCCCAGATGCGTTCGTACGCGCGGAAGTCGGCGTTCGTACTGGTGCTGGAGTCCGCTATCTCGATCGTGGGCACGGCGAACACGGCGCCCAGCGCGCTCCAGGCCGCAAGGGCGATCGCCAGCATGTTCGTGAGCATGAGGGGGATTCTACCGCCGCCGCTACGCTCCGGCAAACCATGTCGGGCCGAACTGCACAGCCGTCGTGAGGTTGCTAAAGAATCCGTGCTTGGTGTTCGTGTTCAGGTCTGGGTCCGTCGCGTCGATGATCCACTGTCCATCGACATTCACGCGGATGCGATCTCCCATGCAAACAAGAAAGATCTCCATCACTCCATCTGCGCGGGGGGTGAACGCGGGGTTGGCGATGGGAGGTATCGAAGTGGTGCCAGCTACGGTTTTTTCCAACACAATCTGGTCCAAGCCATCATCCCAATACACAACCCAAAGGTTGCTGATATTTGACATGCGGAACGTGAACCCGGCCCGTTCGTTTGTGTCCCCGGTCAGGTTCGCGAGCCGGAGAAACGAACAAAAGTTTGCTGTTCCCAGGTCGAACGTCACCACGCACGCCGCCACCGCCGTGTTGGAAACAGCCTTCCCACTCGTCACATTGAAGTTATTGAGCAGCGCCGTCCACACGTCCCCGGTCGGTGTCGTGCCCAGCCCCGTCGAGTCGGGCCGGTCGAACCAGTCAAATATGCACGCGCCGGGGTTCACGTACGACCAGCTCGGCCTACCCGTGAATTTTCCCACCACCACGGGCGCGCTCCCCATGCCGGGCGCGGTGACGGTGATCTCCTCACTCTCAACCCGCACGAGGTCATTGACGTAGGAACCCAGCAGCGCGGCGTTCGTGTCCTTGAGGTTTACCAGCGCGCCGAGCTTTTCCGAGATCGCGCCCACCGTGGCCACCTGGCCGGTGAGGATGGCCGTCTGGTTTTCATCCGTCGCGCCGTTCAGTTGCCACGAGTAAATAGGCCGCATCAGCCGCCGGGGGAAAAGATAGCAGTTCGCGAACTTCTGAATCTGCGTGAGATTGCTGACAAACGGGAGGTCGATATTCGTGACGGGCGCGGCGGGGTCATCAAGAAGCGGAAGGCGGAACTCCACGAATGCGGCCGTCTTCGTGCGGGGCGTCCCGAAAATCCAGAACCAGGTCAGAAACACCGCCGCCGTATGGTCGTTGTAAAACGTCGTGATCTGTTCCGTCCCACGGTCTTCGAAGCTCCGCACCGTGACGTTTGCCGTGCGGTCCGTACCGGTGCCATCAGTGTTGTCGTTGGCTCTGTAGTTTGTCGTGGCCACGGGAGGGTCGTCGGGGTTCTGGACCAAGCCTGTAATGTACGGGCCAGCGATAACCACTGTGCCCTTGCTCGGGATGCTGATGCTGTCGGAGACTCCCGAGGACTTGCCCTTAACATGGGCGGTCGTGTTTGTGATCGTGATGGTGGGCGCGGTGCCAGTCAGCGAGGATGTGTACGTGATGTTCCCGGCGTCGAAAAACTCCGAGCCGGGGCCGTCCCCTGGGCCGTTGGCGCGCCCTATGAACGTCACGGTAACATTGCCGATCCCGGCGACCAGCGTTGAATCCGCCACAATACGTTTGTCCACCGCGCCGGTCAAAATCAGGTTGATGGCGCTTTGAATCCGCGATACCAGGGTCGCGTTGACATTCGACCATGTAATCGCTTCCGTAGTTTCACCGCCCCAGGTGAGGGTAAACGTCCCGCCCGTGATGGTTCCCCCGAAGGCGATCGTTTGCTTCTCGTAGACACCGAGCATCCCCTTCGGGTTTTGGTACACCACATCGCCCGCCGTACCCGCGAGAAACGTGTTGTAGTTTACGCGAACCCCGCCAATACGATCTTCGTAGCGGTCCGCGACGTGCACGATCGCAGGCTTCACCGTGGCGGAGTCGTCCCCCACGTTGAACGGCGTCGTGTGAAGCGCGCTGTTCTGCGCGAGTACTCGCAGCCGGGGGTTACCCGCGCCAGCCCAGTATTCGTGCCAGTTTGGATACGTCGCCATCTCGCATCGCACCGCGTCGGAGATGTTTGCGGCGGCGCTCTTGGTGTAGTCGATCCATGATGTGTCAAACGTCACAATGCCGTCCGTGAACTGTTCGTCGCTGGCACTCTTCCCGATCGACAACATGACAGCGTGCGCTTGATTGTCCGAGTCGCTGCCCTGAACGAGTGGTAAGAACCCGGCTGGGGCTGACAGCGTGGGTAATTGTCTTCCCAGTGTGGATAGCTCGCCCTCGCATTGGATCGTCACGAACTGGAAATCCTGCGATGGCGTGTAGTTGCGAATGCGCCCGAACCATACTTCGGTAGCGTCCTTCTTGATGCGGATGGGCACACCCGGCAAGAGCTTGCCGTAAAGCGCGCCCGTGGTGAATCCCCGCGTGAAGATGCCGCTCTTGTTGTCCAGGACGAACGAGACACTGCCCGCGATGGGGTTCCCCGTGTTTGAGTCCACGCCCCGCGTGAATGTGAAGGGCGCAACGATGTACGACCGGAGCTGTGTGGCATATGTGCCGCCTCCGGTGCGCGCGAAGTCGGCCGACACGTCCCATGTGATAGCAGCTGGCGCGGCCATTTAGGCGAAGCTCCGGGCGTTGTGGTTCGCCAGCGCGTAGGCGATCTCGCGCCCGTCAATCTGCAGGATAATGGGCTGCGGCGCCCCAGGTGGACGGCCTAGCGGTGGCCTATCAATCTGGCCTATCCCCACCCTATCCGGCCCAGTCGCCCCGGGCAGCGTACCACCGAACGGGTCCAGCGGATTCAACGCGCTCCCCATCGACTGAATCTGATCCCAAATGAGCGCTCCCCACGCGCCCAGGCTCATCCCGTTCGTTGGGCTTCCCGGAATTTGCCCGCCCAGTAGCTGCGTGTATAGGTGTTCGAGGAGCTGATCAGAAGTCATCCCGACGGTCTGCGACCCACCGGGACCGGTGCCGAAGCCGCCTGGTCCGCTGCCCACTCCGCCCACGGTGAACCGCATAGCCGCCGCCAGGGCGGTGCTGACAACCATCCCCATGCTGTTCACCGTGCTAAGCAACGAAGGGAGCATCTGCGAGATGCCCACTTCAATACCCTTCCCGAGGAAGTACCCGACTTCGATTCCGTACTTCGATGGAGAAAACGGGTTGAGCTTTCCTAGCCCGGCCTTCACCGCATTGAATATCTTCTGGCCGAACGCGAACACCTTGGCTCGCAGCCACTCCTCTAATGATTCAATGCCCTCCCATAGACCCGTTACGATGTCCTTGCCCTTCTGCTTCATATCCGTGACCAGCTCGGCGAAGATGCCGATGATGAGGGCCGCGTTGGCCTTGAAGACGTTCCAAACGACGAGGAATGCCGCCCCAATCTCCGGCCCCCACGCCTTCACCTTTCCCGTCACGAACTCGATTGCGAGGTTGATAACGTCCTTAATGCCCTCCCAGACCGCCGTGGCGATCGCTTTTACGCCGTCCCACGCACGCTGCCAATCGCCCGTAAAAACCCCCATGAAGACCTGGAACAGCCCTTTCCAGATGGCGATGTACTTGTCAATTAGCACCTTGATCGCATCCATCACGGGCTCAATCGCCTTCATAATGTCGTCCCAGTGGTCCTTCACGAAGTCGATCAAGTCCTTGATTTTGCCCTGGATTGCCTTAAAGACATCAACCGTCTTGTCAGAAAACGCCTTGAGCACCGGGTACTTATCGGTCAAGTTATCCCAGTTCTTCACGAGCAGGAAGATCCCGGCGACCAGCGCAACTATAGCGATCACGATGAGCCCGATAGGGTTCAGCGACATGGCAATGTTCCATGCCGTTTGCGCGCCCACCACCAGCCACGTCACGACCGTCACGATCCCTATCGCAGCCTGGAGGCTAATGAGCACGCCCACGTAGATACCTCCCACGGCCGCGAGGGCTATCAGCAATTCTTTGTTCGTGGCGAACCATTTGGCTGCTTCGCCCAGCTTCTCCGTCAATGGTTGCAACTTGTCGCGCGTATCGCCCATCGACTCCTTGAGTTTGTCGAAGCTCTTCGCCATGTCCTCTATCCGCTTCGAGGCTTGGCCGAGCGGACTGCCCTCCCCCGTCGTCTCCCCCGCCTTCGCCGTGAGTGCTGCCAGTGCCCCCGCTGCTCCGCCTCCTGCTCCGCCTCCTGCTCCGCCTCCTGCTGCTTTCGCCATGGCGTCGAACTGCTTTACGGCCTCATCCGTGACGGTCTTCACCTGTCCCTGAAAGATTATCAGCTGATCCCCGATGGTCTTGTACTCGGTCTTGAGGATCCCTAGCTGCCCGGTCTGGATTGCAAGTGCCGGGGTGAGCTTCTCGACATCGGCCTTGGAATTACGAAGGCCCTTGATAATCACGTCAAACGGAAGCTGTTCCGTGGAGTCCGTAAGTGCGTCGATCTGATCCTTGAGCGGCCCTATCTTGAGCGTCTCTTCGAGCCTGATCTTGTCCGCCTGCAGCTCTAGCTTCGCCAGCTTGGCCTCGAGCGCCTCGACGAGCTTTCCCGCAGCGGTCAGCTCGGTCGTGGTCTTGGTCTCGGCTTTCCCGTCCTTGTCAACCTTCCCGGTAGGGGTCGTAACCTGCATCGTCAGCGGGCCGAGCTGCTTCGCCTTGACGATCTCCAACTGGATCTGAGCTATCTGGTAGGCGAGGTCCTTCGCTGCCTTGGTGAACGGCAACGCTTCGGCGATCGATGCGCGGGAGAACCGCTCAAACGCATCCTTAGCCGTATCCAGCGCTCGGCGAATTTTGTCCACTTCGCCTTCCGCCTTCGCGATGTCCTTGCCAAGTTGAAGGTAGCTGCCGCCGAGGTCCGCGACGGCCTGCTGGGCCTTCCTGTACGCGTCCACGGCGTCACCCCCGCCGAGCTTGCTGACCGCCGTAATAATCCTATCGTCCGCAAGCGCCAACACCTTCGCCGTCATGTCACCGAAGGCAGCGGCCAACGATCCCACCGCCACTCCCGCCGTAGCGAGCTGGCCTGTCGCGTTACCCATCGTGGCGTAGGCCTCCGTGATGGCCACGGCCCCCGCCTGTACCTGCGACACAAGCGAGGGAGAGTGCTCGGCGAACGGGTTCAGCCATTGGAGCGCGGCGTAAATCGCCTGCCCCACCTCCGAAACAATATCAAGGATGCCCGTCATGGCCACGCTGAACACCCGCACCAGGAGATCAACACCGGCAGTCACGCCGTCCACCGTTCGCACGAATCCATTCAGGAACGATGCAAGCGCGTCGATGACGTGCGGGACGGCGACCGCCGCAAGCTCCAGCGCCGCCTTGAACTTCGGGCCGAACCATTCCGCCGCGACCTGCAACGCAGGAACGAGTTTGTCCAACATGAACTTCTGAACCGCGATCTGGATCGGGAGAAACGACTCCCCAAGCTGGGCGGACAGATCCTGTTGCCTAGCCTTCAGAATGCGAAGCTGGTTCGCCGCACCGTCGGCCGTCTTGGTGAAATCCCCCTGAGCGAGGGTGGTCTGCGCCATAATCAGCGCATACCTCGCCTGGATCTTCTCTGCGTCCGTGAAGGTGCCGTTGACTTCTTTGAAGCCCATCGCCAAGGCTTGAGCTTTGACTGTGGTTTCGTTGATATTCACACTCAGCGCGCGCATCGGCTCGGCCTCGCCGACCAGGCCCGCGCGGAGCTTTTCGAGAACGTCGGTCGGGTCCATGTTGTTGAACGATGCAAGGTCCGCAGCAAGCGTCAGGATGCTCTTGGACATATCCGCCGCAGGTTGTTGCCCAAGCCCCATCGCCATAAACAGATTCCCAAATGTGCCAGCCGCCGAAAGCGCGGACTGCTTGCTTATCCCCAGACTGGTGGCAGCCGTCTTTGCAAAGGCTTCGATGCCGCTGGCCGACTCCCCGAACACCACTCGGACCTTGCTTAAACTTTCCGCCGTATCGCTGGCGGCTGCGGACATTCCACCAATAAGCCCTGGCAGCTTCAACAACCCCTGGGCAATGACGAACCCGCCCGCGATCTTCGCCATGTCGCCGAGCGCGCCGCTCATCTTACTGAGCGAGCCGCTAGACTTTTTCGCGACATCGCCGACGCCGTCGAGGTCCTTTTCGAGACGCGCGAGATCCGCCTTCGCTTCATTGAGCAGTTTCACGCTGATCGAAAGAGCCGCTCCTACTGAGGCCATCTATTCCCCCCGCGCCATGCGCTCCACGGCGGCAATCTGCCCGGCCTTCGCCTCGCCCGCCATCGCGATCAACACGGCCTCGTACGCGCGCGCATCATCCAGTAGCGCCACGTACCCCAGGTAGTCATACCGATCGCCGCCGCCGAGCCATTTAGCCACGCTTAGCCACCCGAGTCCGTCGGGGTAATGTCCTTTATTATGGAGAGCAGCGGCGTACTCTCCGATGAGGCGTTTTTTTCTTCATCAGTCCGTTCTACTGGATACAGTTCACTCAGACGGACTTTGATGCACTCGACCATCTCGTCGGACATCGCGCGAATGTTTCGCGGCGTAACTGGCAACTTCTTGTTGCTCCACCCGACGATCGCCACATCCAACGTAGCGAAGTCCGCGGCATCATACATCTCGCCCGAATCCAGCTCGGACTCGCCATCCATCGTGAGATGGTAGCTTTTCACCATCGCCTTCTTGATGAGGCGCTGGTCGCCGACGCTCAGCCGCTCCTTGACATCGACCCACTCACCCGCGTCAGGCAAGTCAATTCGTACGGTCTTGGTGGACGGGGGATCCCACGGCATCAGAACATCCTTCTACTAGAACGCCATCGGCCAGGAGTAACACCCCCTCGATGCGCGTCGGGTCGGTGATGAGGGTCTGAGCAACAACCTCACCATGCGGACAGAGCAACCGGAGCGCGGAGTAGAGGGCGGGGGAGTCCCCCGATCCCCCCACACTCCAACACCCCGGAGAGTGCAACAGCAGTCGGCGGGAACCCTCCAACCTAGATATTCGCCATCGCAGCGAGGTCGTTGACGATGATCGCGCTGGTCATCTTTGCGGCGGTCGTGTCGTAGAACATCTCCAAATCCAGCGCGACGAGCACGTTCTCGCCATCTTCGCTGAATCCGAAGTTTCCGACGTATCGACATGCGGCGGTGAACTGCGCGGAGTAGAACGTTCCGCCAAGCGCAACGCCGACTCCCTTCATTGAGATGTATTGGAGTGTGTTGGCGCGCCAGTTGACGATGTACGCGGCGCTCACGGCGTCGAGTTCCATAACCAACTTCACAGTGCCGGACATCGTTTCAGTCTTGTGTTCGATGAAGTCCAGGTCGGCGCGGCCATCCAGCGTCGTAATACCCTTCGTGCCGAAGTTCCACTCCATCTCAGCCGAGACGATGACGCCGACTATTTGCGTATTCATAGTCAACGCGTTCGCGTAGGAGGTGTCTATCGACACCTTCCACACTTCGGAAGGGAGCAAGCTAACGTCGTGGTTCGCCTGCGCCGTAATGGCGGCGGTAAGCGTTTCTACCTTTGTCGCTCGCCCAAGCCAGTCGCTATCCCATTTCGCCGGGCCACCTTTGGCGATCGACACCTTGAGACGCGTGCACATGGCGTAGTGCATCGCAAGCGCGACGTGGTTGGTAGTGCCGTCGCTGTGAACGAACTCGAACGTGAATGCGTCCAGCGTCGGGTTTGAAACAGCGTACGATGAGCGGTCGAATGTCCACGTCTTGTCGGCCATCGCGCCAGCCGGTGTGACGTTGCCGAGCATCCCGGACAACAGGGGGAGCAGCACGTATTGGCAGCCGAGGTCGCTGCCAATCTTGATCATCGATTCACGGTGCAGGATGATGCCCGCGCCGCCCACGGTCGCCATGATGCCGCGCGGCGTCTGGTCGCGGTAAAACTCCAGCGTCTCTGTCCATTCGGCCGTGCCGAGGAACAGTCTGGTGGTGGCCAGGTCGGTGCCCTTCACCGCCTCCCGGGCGTATTGGAGCCTTCGAAGCGGCGTTACTGCTTTCGGAATGTCGTTACCCTCCTATCGGGTCGCCCGCAGGCGCTGGCTTGTCCGGCTTTGGTTCCGGGGCGAGTTCGTACCATTCGGATGCCGCCTTTTCCTTGGCGAGCGCGGCGTCCGTTTCGCTGTGATTCGCAGCGGGCCAGCCCTGGGGTGTGGGCACGCCCTCACCGGGAAGCACCACGATGCCAATGTACTTCAGCGCGATGGGGTTTCGTTCGGACATGGGCGAACCTCTGTTCGTGGACTGCTCGCATCGTCGCGCACGCGGGGGAAGGCGGTTTAGGCAGCGAATGCCCGCGCGAGGTACCACTTCGGAACCATTGCTTGACTATCTTTTTTTCAAGTGGCACTATCGGGGATGGAAACGCCCCGACGTGTGGGAACACTCGGGGCGATGGCCGGACCCTTGGATTGGAAGGGCTCGACGCTTTGCAGCGTACATGCTGGAAGCACTGAGCGCGACGATTACGCTTTGGGGTTCGGTCGTACAGGAGTACCCACCCCCATGGCAACCCCGACAATCGCAAACGCAAACCTGCTCCAGATCGAACGCACCGCGATGAAGCTCACGCTTGTCAGCGACGGCCCGCTCGTCTGCCACGCCTGGAGTTCCAAAGCGAAGCAGATGATGCTCGACAAGCAGATGAAAAAGGCGACCGCTACCAAGGCCGCCAAGGACCCTTGGCTTGATTTCTGCGAGTCCCTCTACTGGCTCGACGGGATGCCACTCGGCCCCACGCAGGAAGACGTAGACACGGCGGCGTTCGGGTTCCCCGTGATCGCCTTCAAGGCCGCTGCTATCGGCGCTTGCCGGTGGACCGAGCTGAAAATGACGGAGATGCGCGGCGCGTTCCACATCGACGGCGAGTTCGCCCGCATTCAGTCGGACCCGCCCTGCCCGCGGCAGGACATGGTGCGCGTCGGGATGGGCACGGCGGATATCCGCTACCGGGGAGAGTTCAAGAAGTGGCGCGTCACGTTGTCCATCGTGTTCAACGCCCGCGCTATCAGCGCGGAACAGCTCATCAACCTCTTCCAACTCGCGGGCTTCGGCGTCGGCGTCGGCGAGTGGCGCCCTGAGAAGGATGGCTCGTGGGGAATCTTCCACGTGGACCAATCCGCCGCCGATGTGGATGGCGCAGCATGAAACGCACCGTTCCCGTCTCGTCTCTCGTTGAAGACTTCGATCTCTACCCTCGCCATGCCGTGGATGATTCCCACGTTGCCGACCTGGCGCGAGCCTACCGGGCCGACTGCGTTCTCCCACCCATCATCATCAACGCCGATACCGGCCAAATCATCGACGGCTTCCACCGGCGGCGAGCATGGATCAGGGTGTATGGCGATGACGGCACCATCACCGTCGATGCCCGGAAGTACGACAGCCCCGCGGCAATGCTTACGGAGGCGGTGTCCCTGAACGCCGCCCACGGACGCCGATTGGATCAGCAGGACCGCACACGCAGCATCCTCATGCTCGAACGGGCCGGGGTTCCCCTCACGCACATCAGCGTCATCCTCCACACTACCGAGGCGCGCATTGAGCAGCTTAGGGTTCGCATCGTCCGCGTCGATGGAGAGGTGATGCCGTCGAAGCCGATCAGCTACTCGCGCCAGAACCCGCTGGGGGACATCACCCAGGCGCAGTACGATGTCATGCTTTCGTCATCCGGCCATCGCACGGGCCAGATTGTCGGACAACTCATCAAAGAGCTGCGGATTGACCTCGTCGACGTGAAAGACGAACGGATTGTCGCGCGGCTGTGGGATCTGCACGACACGATTGAGGAGGTGCTCCCGGCCCGCGATTAAGCCTGGCAAGGCGGGGCTAGGCTTGGCCAGGCGAGGCGGTGGCAAGGCTTGGCTGGCTTGGCTGGGCGCGGCTGGGCCCGGCTGTGGCAGGGCTTGGCTGGCAAGGCGCGGCGCGGCAGGGCTCGGCTCGGCTCGGCGAGGCGGTGGCAAGGCATGGCTGGCGAGGCATGGCTCGGCGAGGCGGTGGCGGGGCTGGGCAGGGCTTGGCTGGCGAGGCGAGGCAGTGGCAGGGCTGCGGCTTGGCTGGCGTGGCTCGGCGCGGCCCATGTAAAACGCAAGGTAAATTATTCCCAAATTATTCCAACCCAACGAGTCCCGTGGAAGAGCGCAGACCGCATCCCAAATCCGCGCGGTCTGCCCGAGAAAGGAACCCCAATGACCGTCTTCACCGCCCAGTTCGACAACGACACCAGCGCCTTCGAAAGCGACTTTCTCCTCCAAGTGGCGAGCATCCTGCGCGATATCGCCCGCCGAATCGAAGAGGGTTATCGCGATTTGGATGGCCTGATAACCGATTCCAACGGGAACTACGTCGGCCAATTCGAATTGATCCCAGGCACCTACGCCGCACTCACCAAGGCGATTCTGGACCACCTGGACAGCCGCCCAAACCGATAGCCGCCCCATCGAGTCCCGCGCCCCGGCGGGTCAAGACCGGGGCAGCATGGCTTGGCTGGCAAGGCTTGGCAGGCATGGCCTGGCTAGGCTAGGCGGGGCGGGGCGGTGGCAAGGCTCG
>Ga0163155_10001599_pt1 | contig 27134 bp, 30 predicted proteins | sample OliLakLV19SP4G1_FD_148611 | JGI IMG/M metagenome (GOLD analysis project Ga0163155, IMG submission 148611) | Freshwater microbial mat bacterial communities from Lake Vanda, McMurdo Dry Valleys, Antarctica - Oligotrophic Lake LV.19.SP4.G1 | ecosystem: Environmental > Aquatic > Freshwater > Lake >... | reverse complement strand
ATCAGGGTATGTGATCCACCCGGGTCCCACTGTGGGTTACCGCGTTGCTGGTCAACATTCTGTATTTACGTATATCCCTGATCACGAACCAGCCCTTGGCCGCAGCGGAATGCTGAACGATCCTAAATGGGTATCGGGTATCAACCTGGCAATGGATGCAGATCTGCTGCTACATGATTCACAATACAGTATCGAAGAGTATCCTTTTCGAACCGGTTGGGGACATTCGTCTATGGATGATACCTTGCGCTTTGCTTCGATGGCGGGTGTAAAACATGTGTTACTCGCCCATCATGACCCGGGCCATTCCGATGCACAGCTCAATGAAATGTACAGCGCCTTACAAAAAAGAAATAACTATCCCTTTCAATATGAACTGGCGGCAGAAGGTATGGAGATCGAACTGCCGTAAAAAGAGGTAGTGTTTCAGTTTCACCGCAGCGTACATAAAAAAGAGAATAATTGCTCCAATCCGTAGCGAACTCTGTGGTCTCAGCGGGAAGGTTTTTTAAACTGGGTCAATATAAAAATGGTTGCTTTTCGAAAGCCGTTTGAAATGTTGTAACTTATTGGTTCATTTATTTCTCTTTATGAGAGGTTGTTCCTATCCTAACTATTATTGTTTATCCATATTGTTACTATCCCTGTTATCTGCCAGCGCACAGGTGCCGGATCAGTCATCCATTAAAAAGCCAGTTACTTTTTTTGTGGATCAATCGGCAACAGCGGGCGGTGATGGGACAGCCGTTCGTCCCTTTCAGCAAATAAGTACAGCACTTGCAAAAGCAAAAAGCAATAACCAGGGAGTGATCATTCAAATCAGCAGTGGGATATACACTGAAAACCTGATGATCAGCAACCACACTACCTTGCGGGGAATAAAAAAGCCCGTCGACGCTCTAAAAAAATCAACCACCATTGTAGTTCGGGGCTCAATACAAAATAATAACCCTGTCACTCTCCGGATAGAAGATATCCAAATTGATAATGCCCCTTTACCCGGTGCAGTGGTTGTTACAAATGCTACTGCGATAACTATTTTGAAACAGGTTATTATTTCAAGAGCTACCCGGTATGGTATTTATCAACGGGGTGGTACATTAAAAGTAACGGATGCTACGATCCTCTTAACCGTTCCGGGAATAATTCCTGTTACCGGTAAAACAAATAAAGAAGAAACGGTCTGTTATGGTACCGGCATTTTTATAAAAAACACAATTTCAATTTTGACCGATGTAAAACTGCAACGCAATGTGCAGGGCCTGGTAGCAGATGGTAGCACTACCGTTGTTGATATTAGTAATATGCTGGCGGAACAGCATGCGATTACGATGAAGGAATATTTTCTTTGCAGTACCAAAGCCCCTGAAAATGGTATAGCGGCCATTGAAGCCCGCCATGGTGCCACGATGCGGGTACAGGGAATAAAAATTTTAGATAACGAGATCCGTGGACTTTCTGTCCATCATGGGGGCCGGTTTATTGGAAATGATGTGATTGTTCTTCGAACCCGATCTATCGTATGTGCTGACCGGAGAAGAATGGGTGGTATCAATATTTCTGTCAGGAATGAAGCAGCCTGGTTAGAACTTAACCGGTTTGAGTCAGGCTATGCTGAACTATGCGGATTTCAGTTTATCGATGCCAAAGGCCGTTGTACCGATGGGAGCGTACACCATAATGTGATAGGGATGAATATTCAGCGGCAACCGGCTGATTTTATTTACGAGGACCTGATGACCAGTGTTCGGTTTGAGAACAATGAAAGGAACCTCGACGCGGATGTGCTTCCTGTACCGGGGGTCACCATCCCGGACTTCCGGTAGCAGAATAACCCTGGATCGTTATTGCAGGGATAAAAATTATGAAAGAACCTTAACAGCTTTTCTTTGTTCCCATTTTTATAACTATGCCAACTCCACAGCAACTTATTCAGCAATATGCGCTGGAGCCTCATCCCGAAGGGGGCTGGTATAAAGAGACTTACCGCAGCCAGGAATATATCCCCGCTGCAGCACTTCCTGAACGTTATTCCGGCAGCCGGCCTTTTGCTACCACGATCTTTTTTTTGCTGGGAAAAGGTAATTTTTCTGCTTTTCATCGGATCAAAAGTGATGAGTGCTGGCATTTTTATGCCGGGGACCCCTTGCTGATCTATATCATAGAAAAAGATGGCACAATGTTCGTGATTGAATTGGGAGGGGATACGGAAAAGGGGCAGCTGTTTCAATATGTTGTGCCTGCTGATCGTTGGTTTGCCAGCCGTCCTGCCCCTGACAGTGCATTCTGTTTTACCGGTTGCACTGTATCTCCCGGGTTTGAATTTGCCGACCTTGAACTTGCGGATGCGGATAGCTTATCCCAACAATACCCGTTACATGAAACGATCATCCGGTCCCTGTGCTGGTAAGTGAAGAGCCCCTTCCATTTTTTTTAGTAGTGTCTCTGTTTGAAAAACCTCACTTGAGGCCAGAGAGTTCGAGGAGAATTTATATCAGTTTTCCACTGCGGCAAACGGATCAACTACTTTCTCTTCCGCAGCATATACAGGTAAAAGCTTTCTACTTTTGTTCTTGCCCAGGGTGTTTTTCGTAAAAAGGTCAAACTGGATTTTACACTGGGATCGCTTTTAAAACAATTGATATTGATCTGCCGGGCCAGTTCTTCCCAGCCATAATTTTCCTGTAGTTCTGTTATGATGGCTTCCAATGTTTTGCCATGCAGCGGGTCTTTGGATGTTTGCATTGTATAATTCGTTGGCTGGTTGGTGAGGAAAGCAACCGCTTCCACAAGATGGTTTATTTTTTCTTTTTAGGCGCCCGTTTAATAGGCTTCCCATATTTTTTCATCATCCGCTCTTTGTGGGGAACAATATGATTGACCTTACTGTTCTTTGCCGACTTTGGATGAAAGGCTGGTCCCGCATCATCTTTTTTTGCCGGCTTTATCGCATCCGTCTTCATAAATATTTTTGGCTTCTCGTCTTCCGTCAGTTCCTCTGAAATTGCCAGGTTCGCAGGTAATGATGCAAGGGGCACTTTGTATTTCATCAGCGTTTCAATAGCGGCCAGCAAGGGCTTTTCTTTTTCCGTAATAAAAGTAATGGCAATACCTTTTTTATCGGCCCGGCCGGTTCTGCCAATACGGTGAATATAATTCTCCGGTACATCCGGCACATCAAAGTTGATCACATGGGATACTTCGGCCACATCAATACCACGGGCAACGATATCCGTAGCAATGATAAAGCGGTATACTCCATCTTTAAATTGTTTGACCGTGTTGAAGCGATGGTTCTGTTCTTTATTGGAATGGATAACACCCGCTGTGCCGGGGAATTTTGTTTCCAGTTGCGCATAGAGCTGGTCTGCTAATTGTTTGGTGGCGGCAAAGACCAGCACTTTGGTCATGGTCGCATCTTCGGTCAGCAATAATTCCAGCAGGTTGGTCTTGGTATAAAAATTCGGTAATTCATATCCTGTCTGTTCAATATTTTCCAGCGGGGTACCCGTAGGTGCTGCTTCTACTCTTACCGGATCATTGAAATAGGTAGCGATCAGTGCCTCTACATCTTCGGTAATGGTAGCGGAGAATAGCAGATTCTGCCGCTTGGGAGGTAAAAAATCAAGTATGTTTTTTAATTGGGTGCGAAAACCCAGGTTAAGCATTTCATCCACTTCATCGATCACCAATTTTTTAATGTTCTTTGTTTTGAAAGCACCATTCATGGCAAGATCATAAAATCTTCCGGGAGTTGCCACCAGCACATCCATGCCCTGCATTACATCGAGCTGCTGGGTGTTGATATTTACGCCACCATATACACCTTTTACGATAAGGCTTATATAGGGTGTTAATGCTTTTACATTTTCTACTACCTGTGCCACCAGTTCCCTGGTAGGAACAATGATCAGTATCTGCGGTGATTTTTCTTTGGTATAGACCCATTGCCGCAGGCAGGGTAATAAATACGCAAATGTTTTTCCTGTTCCGGTTTGTGCAATGCCGCATACATCTCTTCCCGACATCACCACGGAGAAGACATTGCGTTGGATCGTCGTGGGAGTGCTCATTCCCAATTCGTCCAATGCATTGAGTAAAGGCGTATTTAAATTGAGATCGGAAAAGGTCATAGTGTGTTGAAATGAGGGACAAAAGTAACTGTTAATTAACTGGCAGGTTTTTAAGAGCTATTTGTTCGTTTGAAACCGGTTATTTCTCTTCCTCTATAACTTGCCGGTTGCTGGTATACTCCATCCAGTTATTATACTCCGGTGACCAGATACCGGCGATCGTTTTGCCGATAAATAATTTATAATCGAAGCGGGGATTGCCGTCAACAATATAACCGGGATAATACCAGGCCTTGCCCATGGCGTTGGCATAGCGGATCTTCAGCAGCATCAGGTATTTGCCCAAACTATATTTTTTATAATCGGGGTGATAAAAATTCATGATACCAGCGATGCTGATATGGCCCTTGTCAAAAATACCTGCCGCGATCAGTTGCTGATGATCGCGGATCTCAATGATGCCGGTATCGTAAATATTTCCGCTGCCGCCGTCAAAAAGGAAATGGTTGACCGTTTCTGATGGTTCGAAAATAAGGGACGATTTGTAGACGGCATATAGGGCTTCGATCTCTTCGGTGACCCGGAAAGGTTTTATGATCACAGAGAAATGCCGGTTGGCTGCCAGTATCTTTTGATGTGTTTTGCTAAACTGAATGGCGGGTATTGAGTAGCGCAGCCACCAGACCCGGTATAACAATTCCTCGTACACAATATAATTGGTGGTAAAGATCACTTGTCCCATCCGGTACCATCCCCTGGCCAGGTATTCATCCAGTTCATTGGCACTAAGCTCTTCAGGGAAATGTATATCGTTGATCATGAAGTAAAGGGCTGTAAAAATAGCAAATGTTCCGGCCCGGTAAAGCATAAAAAAAGGGCTGGATAGACATCCTGCCCTGTGTTTAAATCCAATATCCTATGAAAAACCGAGTTGTGAAAGTGCCGGAAACCCCCTTTCTAATTCGTTGGTAGCAATTTCTTTGTTGCTGGTATAAAGATGGGATTTCCCATCCACACATTCTTATACCAATTAATAAACGGTAGCTCCTGCTTTTCAAACGGTCGATAAAAGGGCCAGGATGATCAGGCTAGCCCTTTTTTGATCAACCAATTCCAGTTACCCCGGCCCCTGGTATCCATCGGTACTTCCTCATATAGACAACCGAATAATAGTAGTGTAGCGGCTGGCAATGATGATATTAATCCCAGTTAAAAAAATATATTGCGCACCATTTTATTATTACCTTAGAAATTGGTTACTATTTTCCTCTCCTTTTGCAAACACCCGAACTATACAGCACCTTCAAATTTTAGTTATGAAATTTTTCAAATCAACTGTCCTGCCATTATTTGTTTTTTTATGTTGCCTTCCTGCCTCTTTGTTTGCCATTGATCCTACTGATACCCGGATGCTGGCACAACCTGCTATCAGCGCTACCCATATCGCCTTTATCTATGCCGAAGATCTCTGGGTGGCCAATAAAGATGGTTCACAACCCCGCCGTCTTACCGTAGATGAGGGAGTTGAACTGGCACCCTACTTTTCACCCGATGGAAAAATAATTGCCTTTAGTGCCGAGTATGACGGCAACGTGGATGTTTTTACCGTACCGGTGGAAGGAGGAATTCCAACCCGCCTAACCTGGCATCCTTCACCTGAAGTTGTCCGGGGCTTTACCCCCGATGGCAAGGCGGTCTTATTTGGGTCCCAACAAGCGGCTTTTTCTAATCGATACAGTCACCTGTTTACCGTACCCGTTACCGGTGGTATGGCTACCAAATTAACAATACCGACTGCTAGCTGGGCCACCTTTTCTCCTGACGCAAAACAACTGGCCTATAATCCTACCGGTGATGCTTTCCGGCAATGGAAGCATTACAGAGGAGGCCAGGTCTCTGTAATCTGGATCTTTAGTTTTGGAGATAACGGTACTATTAAAATTCCACAGCCCACGGGTGGCTGCAATGATGCAAACCCGATGTGGATCGGGAACACGATCTATTTCCGGAGCGACCGCAACGGAGAATTTAATTTGTTTTCTTATAATACTGCTTCGAAAAAAATAGATCAGCTGACCAATTTTAAAGATTTTCCTCTTATAAATGCATCGGCCGGCAATGGGATCATTGTTTTTGAACAGGCCGGTTATCTCCATACATTTTCTCCCGGTGAAACAAACGCTAAACGCATCAAAGTGGGAATAGCAACTGATTTACAGGAATTACGACCCCGCTTTGTAAAGGGCACAAAATATATCCGGAGCGGAGATATTTCTCCTTCCGGTCAACGGGTGGTTGTTGATTTCCGGGGTGATATTGTTACCCTGCCTGCTGAAAAAGGTGACCCTAGAAATTTGACACAAACAGTTGCGGTGCATGAAAAATACCCCGCCTGGTCACCCGATGGGAAAAACATCGCATATTTCTCCGATGTATCCGGTGAGTACCAGTTGCATTTAAAATCACAGGATGGAAAAGGAGATATTAAAACATTTAAGTTGAATGGTACCGGCTTCTATGCTTTTACAAGATGGTCTCCTGACAGCAAGAAAATAAGCTTTGTTGATAATGGCCGCAATCTCTATGTACTGGATGTGACTAGCGGGGCCATTCAAAAGATTGATACGGATGAACTTTATGTTCCGGGTCCTTTCCGCAATTCCATTGGCGACTGGTCATCCGATTCCAAATGGCTGGCTTATACTAAAGTAACAGAAACACAGTTCAAGCGGATCTACTTGTATTCTGTTGATCTGCAAAAATCATTTGCGCTTACAGATGGGTTAAGTGATGCCGCTGAACCCATCTTCGATAAAGGAAATAAATACCTGTACTTCTTTGCCTCCACTGATGCCGGCCCCGTTATCAACTGGTTTGATCAGTCGAATGATGATTCCCGGTCAACCAGCTCTATTTACCTGGTTACGTTGCAAAAAGAAACGATCTCTCCTTTTGCCAAAGAAAGCGATGAAGAAAAAATTTCCGCAGGACCAAGTGGGAAGGAACCTGCGGATACCACAAAGAAAAAAGAAGCAACCCCTGCCACAGAAAAAAAAGCAACAGGACTTAGCATTGATTGGGAGGGAATTCAAAACAGGATCATTGACCTGCCCATAAAAGCAGGCAATTATGGCTCCCTGGGAATGGGCAAAGAAGATGAGTTATTATATATTATTTATCCCACCGAGGAAGCCCCCGGGATGATGCATAAATATGATATCAAGAAACGCAAGGATAATGAAGTGATGGAAATGAATGGTTACCTGCTCTCTGCCGATGGCAAAAAAATGCTCTATAATAAATCAGGTAGCTGGGCTATCAGCGGTTCGGGTGAAAAAGGTGAACCGGGAAAGGGAATGATCAATACAGAAGCAGTGCAGGTAAAAATAGAACCCAAAGCAGAATGGCCTCAGATATTTGAGGAAGCCTGGCGGGTGAACCGTGATTATTTTTATGACCCCGGTATGCATGGTACCAACTGGCTGGCAATGAAAAAGAAATATGAAGTCTTTTTACCCCACCTTACGTGCCGGAGTGATCTGAATACCCTGTTACAATGGATGTTCAGTGAATTAGCGGTCGGGCATCATTTTATCACCGATCGTGGCGAAATAATGAATACACCGGCAAGAATTGGCGGTGGTTTACTGGGAGCGGATTATACCATCGACAAAAACCGCTACCGTATTAAAAAGATCTATGGAGGGCTCAACTGGAACCCGAATCTCCGATCACCACTGACTGAACCGGGTGTCAATGTAAAAGAAGGCGATTACCTGCTGGCAGTAAACGGGCAGAATGTAACCACGGCAGATAACCTGTATATGTTTTTTGAAAATACTGCTGGTAAGATCGTGGAGCTCACGGTGGGACCGAATGCAGATAATACAGGATCCAGGACAGTGAAAGTAGTTCCGGTAGCCAATGAATTTGCATTACGTAACCGTGATTGGGTAGAAGGAAATTTAAAAAAGGTAAACGAAGCTACCAAAGGGCAGGTAGCATATGTATATGTTCCAAACACCACTAACGAGGGTCATGAATATTTCAAACGTTATTTCTATCCGCAGGCAAATAAAAAAGCTATCATCATTGATGAACGTTTTAATGGCGGTGGACAACTGGCCGATTATTATATCGATATTTTACAACGGCCTTACCAGGCACACTGGAATATGCGCTACGGTAAGGATTTAAAATCGCCCAGTGCTTCTATACAGGGACCCAAAGTGATGATCATTGATGAAACGGCCGGTTCCGGTGGTGATATGCTGCCCTGGATGTTCCGGAAATTCAACGTAGGTACCCTTGTAGGTAAACGCACCTGGGGTGGCCTGGTTGGTATTTTGGGATTCCCTGAGTTTATTGATGGTGGTTCGGTAACGGCACCTAATGTTGCCATCTGGACAAAAGATGGTTTTATTGTAGAGAATGAAGGCGTGGCACCGGATATAGAAGTAGAACAATGGCCGGCCGATATAATAAAGGGAAGAGATCCCCAACTCGAAAAAGCAATCGAGATTGCCTTGAAGGAATTGGAAAAAAATCCATCGACAGAGCCCGTTCGTCCTCCTTATCCAAAACGGACAAAAAATTAAAATTCTTATAAAACCAGGTGGGACTGTAGAACTATATTACTACGGTCTCATTTTTTATTATACAGCATTAACAGCTATAGTAATACGCTGACAGAAGTAAAGTCGGAAACATCGTAGCTTTATTTCATGAAACAAATCATCCTTTTTTTAACCTTTTTGTTATGCCAGCTTGCAACAGAGGCCGCTGTATTTACCGACAGTAGCTTGCTGATCAGTTTGAACCAGCAAATAGATGATCATGTTGTGGCAAAAGATACCGTGGCTTTAAAAGCCTTGTATGCTGATGATTTTGTTTTCAGTCATGGTTCGGGAAAAATAGAAGGGAAACAAAGCTGGTTTGGTTCTGTGGGAAAGGGAAATTTCATTTCACGCCAGCACGATTCAGTAAGGGCGGAGCTTCACCAGCAATTGGCTATCCTGAGAGGAAAATTATCTGTACAGAAAAACGCAAAAGATAAAACAGACCGGTATTACCTGTATTATATCCGGGTATATGCTTACAGGAATCAGCGTTGGCAATTGATCTCACATATTACTACGTCGGAGTATCATGAGCCCGCATAAGGGTAGTTGCTTTTAAACCCGTAAGATACTACCGGATCCACGCAGGGACTACCGCTGCCGGCACTCTCGCCCGTTCTGCGATACGCTGGTAACGGTCAGCCAGGGTACACAGGTATTCCTGTGCTTTAGCTGCGTAATCTTTCAGCCCGGTAAGACCTGCGATCTTCCATCTTTCTGTGAGGTGATTAATAATATTGGCGTAGTCGGCCGTTGTATAGATACCCATCTTTTCCGTAATCACTGAAAAGCGGTTGAACAAACTATCTTTTTTGGCATCATCCATCAGGAGTGCCGGCATGGTGATCTGCTTCTTCATCATTTTTTCAAAAGCCACTAAAGCACCATCAGGATCAGTCTCAAATATTTTTGACATAAAGCTTTTGTAGGCTTTTTCATGCCGGGCTTCATCCCCTGCGATCGTTTTGCAAATTCTTGATAACACATCATCACCTGCTTTATCCGCCAGCTTGCCCGTGTTAACATGGGAAATCTTGGTGGCTCTTTCCTGGAAGGAGGTATAAATCATCGCCTGGTAAGGATCCTGTTCCACTTTGGCATCAAAGCCATTGGCAATAAGATTGTGAATAGTGATCTCTACTTCTTTCATATCGGCCCTGCCGGAAAGATAGAGGTATTTATTCAGTAGGTCACCGTGGCGGTTCTCTTCAGCGGTCCATGACCTTGACCAGCGAACCCAGCCATTGGCACTGGCCATATTTCCCTCGTCATTCACTCCCTTTAAGAGGTTGAAAAAAGACTGGTAATTGGGTAATGCTTCTTCAGTGATCATATTTCCTACCAGCGAGCTGATCACTTCGGGAGGAATGGCAGCGCTTCTTTTACGTAAATCTATTACCTGTTCGATCGCATTTTCCTGCGACATATCCGGTAAAAAATCCGTTGGCTGCCAGCATTGTTGCGGGTCTAAGAGAAAATCATCTACCGCTTTCGCGGCGAGGCTTTCCAGACTTGCAATAATTTCTGCATTCTTACTTAACTCATTTATAGCTGTATTCATATTTATTTGGGTGGCAGGTGGTCAGGCTTGGTGCTTTAATGCAATTTAGTGCATTCAGGCACAATTTTTTTCACCTCCCATATCAAAGTGATAATAATCATTTTCTCCGGTAAAAAGGGAAAAAACAGATTGTTTCAATCGTTGAAAACTATTTTGTTTTATCCGCTGTTGTTTTTCATAATAATTTACCTGTAATATACGTACGGCCAAAACCAGGTTTTCGTTTTTATGCTCTTTTTCCAGGGCCGGTGGAAGCTGGTTTATTTCTTCAGGATCTATTATGAGACGGGCCATTCCAAATACATTTAAAAAGAACGGGGCACCTTTTTTATAATAGTTCAACGCAACGTGGAAACTCCGGTCAAATTCATGCACCCGCTGCATTGGTTTCTTCACCGTAATCCAGATACAACCCACTTCATCCACTTGCAGCGTTTTTGCCAGGGAGTCCGGGAACTTTAAAAGACAGTTACTATGGGAATGTAAAATAGCTGTTTGCAATTCCTGGATCTTGGCGGCGATAAATCCTACCTGGTTTTGTGTATTCATACTACATGTTTTGATGGTAAACTGTAGATATGAATGAAATTTATGTACCAAGAATTTTATCGTATGAATAGTACCCTCTTGGGGAAATATTTGCCCGTTTAATACCAAAAGAATCGGTTGTAATCCTTTCCGGGAAGATAAGAGTAAAATTTTAAACAATCACCGTATCGGTCTGGTGCAGCACTCCATTTGATATTTTAGCGTCCCGGGGTTGTACGTTAATGCCGTCCACCTTTACTGCACCATCTTTTACGCCAACCAGTAATTCTTTTCCGTTGACGGTGGTCAGCTTATCACCATCTTTTAATGAACTATAGAGGATTTTACCGGCCACGATATGGTTATTGACCAGGTCGGCCAGCTTCGCCCTGTTTTGGGGTTCCAGCAAATTATCCATGGTCCCCTTTGCTAATTTTTCAAAAGCAAGATCACTTGGTGCAAAAAGAGTGTAAGGGCCACTGCTGCTCAGCAGCTGGTCAAGATCGGAAGCATGTATGCCTTTCTTTATTGTTTTCAGATTCTTATCGGTGTTGACTGTTTGTGTAATGTTTGACATTTGTGTATTTTAGTTGCCAGTATTATAACCAGCAGTTGTAGAAAGGTAGTCATTATAGAGTAGCCCGGCTGTTAATGTTTAAAAAGCCTTTCTTACAGGAGTATTATCCGTGCTGTCAACCGGGCTAATTGCCCCATTGAATACCCGTATTTTTGAGGTATGGTTGTTGAGGTGTCTAAGTACATTAAAATAAAAAAACATGATCAATCAAAAGCAATTTGGGGTGTGGATGGATACACATCATGCAGTTATAGTAGGAAGAGAGAATATTGATACCGGTTCCTTAAAGATAATTGCTCACGTTAATGGGGCAGCCATTACGCATAATTCAAGTGAAAAAAATGAAAATAATGATAAAAGAACCATACAGGCTAAGTTCTTTAAAGAAATAACATCACACCTGCAAAACGCAACCCACCTGCATGCAACCGGCACGGGGCAGGTACAGGAACAGTTTATTCATTACCTGGCAGATACCCCACAATTTAAAAATACAAAGACAGAAGAGTCCACTGCCAATAAGATGAGTGATGAAAATCTGGTGGAGTTTTTTTCTACGAAATTTAATTAGTAGTAAAAAGCAAGCATAAAAAAAGGGTATCTGCCAGCTGGCCGATACCCTTTACTTCATTCAACACCAATTCTTATTTCAGGTGTTTGGAAAGATGTTTGGCCATATCAAACATAGATACCTGTGCTTTGCCACCGAAAACAACTTTCAGTTTAGCATCACCATTGATCATACGCCTGTTGACTTTGTCCTGCAATTTGTTGGCTTTAATGTAAACCCATATTTTCTTTACCACTTCGGTACGCGGCAGTGGTTTGCTTCCTACTACTTCTGCCAGTGCAGCACTTGGCGTAAGCGCTTTCATAAATGCGGCAGATGGTTTACGGGCCGATTTTTTCTTAGCAACTTTCTTAGCTGCTTTCTTTACAGCTTTTTTTGCTGCTGGTTTTTTTGCAACTTTTTTAGCTGCTTTCTTTTTTGTTGCCATTGTTTTTAAATTTAGAATTTTAATGGGCATTAGTATTTACCGAGACAAATATAGATTATTTCCCTGCTAACCATAAAAATTTACCAAGGTGTTTATCAACCGTCAAAAAAGGGATAATTGTCTTTTGTCCGGCGTCTTCCGGCGTCGGGGTTCCGGACTGGGAGTAACGGCATTAGCTGGGATACAAAAAACGGGTGTAGCAGCATAGCGGGATGCAACTATAATCTTGGTATCACCCGCTCCCTGGTTGAACAACTTCTCCACCAGTTCCGGTGAATTATTGTTTTTGGATAAATGAGAAAGAATAAGCAATTGGAGGTCGGGTGACTTATACTGGAGAAACAACTCCATGGCCTGTGCATTCGACAAATGCCCCTGATCCCCGCTGATACGCTGTTTCAGGTGATAGGGATAGCTTCCATTCGCCAGCATATCAACACAATAGTTGGACTCGAGGAAGGCCGCATGGCATTGGCCAAAGTGTTGAATAACCTGCTTGCACGCATAGCCAATATCGGTGATGATGCCCACATTGACCCCGTGGCCGGATACCATAAAACTATAAGGATCGGCCGCATCATGGCTTTTACTGAACGGTAGTACCGACAGGTTCCCGATTCGGGTTGGCTTGTTTTTCCGAAAGGAAAAGACCAGTGATGGTTCAATTGGTAGCTTGCTGCCAGCCAGGGTTGGTGGTGTAATATATACGGGTAAACGGTATTTTTTACTAAGACCGGGGAGACCGGTAATATGATCTCCGTGTTCATGTGATACGAAAATGGCTTTCACTTTCTCTATGGAGAGACCGAGTTGTTCCATCCGGCTGACGGTTTCCCGGCAGCTGAGCCCTGCATCTATCAATACAGCTTCCTGGCTATTGTCCACATAATAACAGTTGGCATTGCTGCCCGAATTAAGCGAAGAAATGAATAACGACATGGCGGTAAAATTAGTGATTGAACGTATTGGTACATTATAAATACAAAAGAAGTGCAATAAAAAATTAATTAGATCCAGTCACTTTATAAATTGTGTATATTAGTAAAATCAAAAGCTACGACCACCGGTCTCTTGTAAACCAACTGGTTCAAAATATATTTTTTAAGTTTAAAAAGGCGAAACATGAAATTTATTTATTTTTTTAGCCTCCTGATATTTTCTGCCTTTTTTTCTTTCAGCCAGCAGGTTACTTTGTTTGAGCATGCCAATTATACCGGTCAGTCCAAATCATTGGGTGTCGGTCAGCACCGGGTAACTTATTTTAATGACATAGCTTCTTCCATTAAAGTTCCTCCAGGCATGGGGGCTATCATCTATGAACATGCTACTGATGCAATGGGCTATGGAATTTGGGTGGATCTGCTGGAAGACCGCCCCGATCTTTCTGTTTATAATTTAAATGATAAGGTTTCTTATGTCAGTGTTTTTTATGTCAGCAACAATAACATGGTCTGGGCCCGCAACGCTATAGTGAACGGGCAATTTATTCCCGGACATTGGGAAAGAAAACGGGCAAAACCAGCTCCCACAAATACAATAGCAGTGGCAGGACCTGCTATTGCCGGCCCGGCACTTACTGATCCATCTGTGCTGGCTGTAAATGGCCCCACTACTACCATCACCACTCTTGGTGTACAAAGTGCTGAAGGCAGGAACTTATGGGAAACAGCGATGAATGAACAGATGGGTATTATTGGAAACGATTACAGGGGAATTGAAGAAATCGGATCTGCTGCATTTCAGCGGGCATCCAATAATACGGTTATACCAGACAACCTTAATTTCTGGTATCCGCAACGATTAAAGAATGATCACCGGGCAGTCGTTTTTTATAAAAGAACCCTGGCGGGAAAAGTACAGCAGGCCCGGCAGGTTAATATTGCCGGAACCTTCCAGGATTATGATGTGAACATCGATATAGTGCCGAACCCAAAATATATGTACATGATTACGGAAGGCCATCGAAGAGAATATACCGCATTGATGAGTTCACAATGGACACTGAGTGCCCACCAAAGCGGCCAGGCCAGTTGCGATGATGAACACTCCATTTCTTTTTTTAACCGGGTGGAAGCAGAGATAGCAGAAGATTACTGGCCACAGGGAGATCATACATTTGGTAGGGCCCGGCTTTCAGATCTTACCTTAATAAGAACCGGGAAAGACATGTGTGTCTATGGCCCGTGGATATATGATAAAGGGCATTGTTGTCAACCGGAAATTCATCCTGCCGAACAACTCTGGTGGAGTGAACAACAGACCGGCGGTAAAAAATATAACCTGAATGTTGTATGTGATGGCTCCCGTCGTTTTTTGTGGAGAAAACAAATGGATGATGGCACCAAATTAAAACCCTGGGGTGCACCACCCATCAAAGGATTGTTTGCAATAGCTTTTGAATATAACCTTCCACTGACCGATGTGATGATCGGCCATAGTACCAAACAATTTGAAGTAGCCAATATTCAACATCATAATGTGATAGAGTACCCGAATGCTGATCAAACATATAATTTGGTTTATCAGAATAAAACCCTGGTATCGTTTATCCCGCACAACAATGCCTTTAAAGTTTCTTTTGAACAAGTGGGAATAGTGCCGGGAGAACCCAGGAAAATCCGTGGGTTCCTGGTTATTGAAACTTTCGTAGGTGTTGCTACACAAATTGCAACATCCATTACTTTATTTAATGGAAGTGCCACACAGATAATAAAGTTACCGGCTAATTCAACTCCCGAACAGGCGCCGCAAGCTTTTGAAGACCGGTTTTTTAAAAAAGAAGCTGGGCATTATTACTTTACCATTATGGAAACCAGCAAAAGTAAAGAGCAACCGGTTTTTGAAAGACGTCAATAAAAGCCCGGTATGCTGTTCCATTAGCCGGATGATCATGTTGATATTTTGCCTGGTTAACGCTTTTGCGGATGATCATGTTCTCTATTTTAATATCTTTCATTTATAAAAAATTCATATGAAAATTTTGCTGCCTGCCGCCGCTATTGTCCTACTTATGGCCAGTTGCAATTCCAACAAATCCGGGAAGGAAACGGAACCGATCATTAATAAAGATACTGCCGTTATGCTACCCGATTCAGCGAAGGGTACTACAAATGATACAGCTGCTGCCAAACCGGAACTGTGTGGTATTGGCGATCTTAGTTTAGAACTCAGCGCTGCAAAAACAATTGAAATTACTAGGTGAGCCGGCATCTAAATCCAAAGCCGTAGAATGGGGAGCAGACGGGTTGATGCACCAGGACTGGATCTACAAATCCAAAGGGATCACGGTGAATATGGATAAGAGTAAGGAAGGAACACAAACTATTTTCTCCATCACTGTCAGCAGTCCCTGCACTTTTAAAACAAGAAAGAACATGGGTATCGGCAGCACGTATAAAGAAGTGATGGCCGCATACGAAAAAAAAATTGATAAAACTGCCAGCGATAACAAGACCATTACGGTAGGTTCAGTGTACGGCGGTATTATCTTCACTTTTGGCAAAGATGATAAAGCCGATACTTTTTTTATCGGTGCTGCTGCGGAATAAAATACAATTTCTTTTTACTAATCGTAACGGAAGTAGAATAAAAAAGGGCACCTTCCGATGCCCGTTTGTAAAAGAATAATAATGCTTAGTTAATCACTATTTCTTTCTTCAGGTTCTCTTTACCGGCAATGACAGGCAGACTTACCTGCAACACACCATCTGCATATTTAGCATTAATGGTGGTGCTGTCAATGGTTTCATCCAGCGTAAAGGTCCTGCTGAATCCACCGCGGCTGTATTCCCGCAATACCCATTCGGGGCGGGGAAAACCTTCCGGCGGTGTGTAAGAAATGGTCAATTCATTTCCATTGACATCCAAATGGAAATTTTCTTTGATGCGGCCGGGAGCAAATACCAGCATTTCAAAACTGTTCGCTGTTTTGTAAATGTTTACAGATGCCCGTTGCATAGAGCGGATGAACCCTGCTCTTGCTGAGTTTCCATAAGCGTTGCCTTTTGCGGCTTCATGCGCCGATCGGTTGTGATGGCGCACACATGACTGTTTGTAGTGCATGTTTTACAATTTTAGATTAAAAAATAAATGACAATATTAAAGGTCTAAAAATGATGCCGCCGCTTTACGTCCTGTAATTCTGTCACGGGTAAATGTGTCAATTACCGGTCAACGGAGCTTTTTCCCCGACCAATGACGAACAGCTGACAAAAGAGTATAAAAACCTGTTAAGAAATTAAATGATCCGACTGTCAGGTATGATAAATGCGTTAATAAGGCGCTAGCACATACATACTATGTCTCTGAAGAAAACCCTTTTATTGTCATCCATGCTTTCCCTGCTCTTATTCAGTTGTAAAAAAGATAAGCAGGAAACAATCAGCGACCCTGATCAATGTGTAACAGGTAAGACCGCCAGTTCCGGAAACATAATTTCGGGGAAATATATTATAGCCTATGATCCCTCCGTGGTTGGAGCCCGGTCGATGAGCCGGGCTAGCCTGCTGGAGAGAGGGCAATCTCTGCTCGTAGAAAACAGTATCCCGGTTTCTCGGGTGCAGGAAGTTTTTGGGGGAGAGCCCGGAGGTTTTATTGCAATATTGACGGAGGCGGAAGCAGCCCGTCTTCAAAACGATATATCGGTCAGCGCAGTAGAACCTGACAGGATCGTTGCGCTGGCCACTTGTTTTACCGTGGCCGAACCCCGTTTGATCACCTGGAATATTCAACGGGTGGGTTATGGTGATGGTACCGGCAAAACAGCCTGGGTCATTGATACGGGTATCGATTTTGATCACCCCGACCTGACAGTAGATGTAGCAAGAAGTAAATCATTTATCACCGGTATCACTTCTGCTGATGATGAGAACGGGCATGGTACCCATGTAGCAGGTATCATCGGTGGAAAGAATAATACGATCGGTGTATTAGGTGTTGCATCAGGCGCCACGCTGATCTCTTTACGGGTATTAGGTGCCGATGGGATCGGTACACTTTCTTCTATTATTCAGGCACTGGCCCATGTGAATACCAATGGTAAAGCCGGGGATGTAGTAAACCTGAGCCTGGGTGAAGATGTTAGTTCTCCCATTCTGATACAACAAGTTCAGTTTACGGCTTCCCGTGGCATTTATATTGCCATTGCTGCCGGCAACGACAATGAACCTGCCAATAAATATTCACCGGGCAATGCGAATGGTACGAATATCTATACAATATCTGCGATCGACAGCACGGATAAATTTGCCAGTTTTTCCAATTATGGAAATGATGTGGTAGACTATGCTGCACCTGGAGTAAGGATATTATCCACTTTCTCCAATGGCCGTTATGCTTTGTTAAGCGGCACTTCTATGGCAGCACCGCATATGGCGGGTTTATTATTATTGAAAGGCTCCAGCATCACCACTTCCGGTTATGCTATCAATGACCCGGACGGGTTGCCTGATCCGATAGCGCATTATTAGAGGTAGGGTTTGGCGAGTAGGGTTTGGCTAGTGTAAAGAGAGAAAGGGAAGTAGCGAGTGGCGAGTGAGGGATAGCGAATGGGAAGTAGGGATAAGTGTCAATGTTTCATTGTTTACGATGAGTTGCGGATAAAAAATGTTAGCGCCTTGAAGCGCTTTTTTAGTGCTTCAAAAAGAATTTTCCTACTACCAACCCCCATTAGCCAAACCCCACTAGCCACTAGCCACTAGCCACTCGCCAAACCCCACTCTCCTTCCCATTCAGGGTTGTTGTTGGAAGACTTTTACCAGTAACTTGTACAATTCAGGATGTTTACTTTCCAGCAGATCGGGCCGTTCAAAAAAATATTCCGATACCACTGCAAAAAATTCTCCCTCGTTGGTAGCTCCATAAGGATTGATATCCGAGTGGTTCGTGCTGATCTTTTTGATCTCCTCCTGTATCAGGTTAAGCGTTGGCTTTTGCGGCTTCATGCGCCGATGGGTTGTGATGGCGTACACATGACTGATTGTAGTGCATGTTGTTACAGTTTAAATTAAAAAATAGAATAACAACAGCATTGCCTAAAAATAATACCGGGTGATTGATATGCAATTATGGCATATCCTATTCGAATGACTTTACCCGAAGGATAAAAAATTAAACGGCTTCCGCCATAATATCCTGCATACGGATAACCAGATGACTTTCATCAAAAATACATTCACCATTTTTTATCAATAACACCTGGGGCGATTCATGATAAACCTTCAGGTCTTCGGCTATTTTAGCAGAGAGGGAACGATGCGCCAGCAGATCCAGGTAATGGAAATCAATATTGTCAGGTGCTGATTCTTTTTCCAATCTTGTTTTGATGACACTACTGATGGAACAACGGGTGGAATGTTTAAAAATAACCTGGGGCCGGGTAAAGGATTTTTCCAGTAATCCGGTCAGTTGTTCTGCTGTATTAAGTTGATACCAGTTCAAGGAAACGTTAATTTTCTGTATAAACAATGATAAGCAAGTTTTGTTCCAGAATTCAAAAATACCTTATACCGGGTATTCATTGCTGTGTTTTTCTGTCTTATTGTTACAGTATGAAAAGGAGCCTGTTTATACTGTCTGCCATTTTTTTGTTCTGTCAATTGCAGGCACAACCGCTTAATGTGAAGGCCAAATCATTTTCAACACCATTTATAACCCTGTATAAAAGTGCCGGCAACTATTTTAAAGAGGTAAAAGGCAGCCCTATCATAAGTACGTTGTTTACAAACCCGGATACGATTGGTTACCGGTTGAAGCTGCTGCCGGAAGGGGCTACCGACTGGAAGCATATCAGTGTGGATATAGATAATTTATTTACTGTTTTCTTTAAAGCAGGAGAATATTCACAAGACAGTGCTGAAGTGGCCCGGCGGTTTAATGATTTAATAGCATTGATAAAAGAGACAGACCCGGGGGCTGTTTTTCAAGAGGATAATTCTTATTCTGATACAAAAATAAAAGAAGTAAATATCTGTCCTGCCCATACGAACAACTGTAGTGAAAATGATAAGTGGAGGGTAAGCCTTTACTTCCACAAAATGTTAGATGGTGGGTATAATGTTTCTGTCAATATCCAGTCGTTCCCCGAATAAGTATAAGGATATCGTGTCTACTGATGCGCTGGTTGCTGGCGAAATAGCTGCGCCAGTAATTCATATAGCTCCGGATGTTTGCTGGCTAACAAATCAGGCCGTTCAAAAAAATATTCAGCCACTACTGCAAAAAACTCAGCTTCATTGGTTGCGCCGTAAGGGTTGATGTCTGAACGGTCAGCCAGTATTTTTTTTATTTCATTCCGCATCAGTTGCAGCCACGGTAACACATATTGTTTATCAGTAAAAAAAGAAGGAATACCATCCACACTCCCATCAATCTTATCCACGAGGTGAACAAATTCATGAATGGCTGTATTGGTCTTGCTGGTCTTGTTGAGAAATGCCTGGCGCAATTCATGCCGCGAAAGGATCATGATATGATTATAAGCACCATCACCAACCATACCGAGTATATTTCTGTCACCTCCAGTTTGTTCAAACTCATGACTAAAAGAATCGGGGTAGAGTAACACTTCGTTCAGGTTGGTATATTCCCAATCGGGGAAACCAAAAATAGGGATGACGGCACTGGCAGCGATATAGACCTTATCGCTATCCTCCACTGTTGTTTTTACCCCGGTGATTCTAGTGGTGGCGAGAAAATGCATCAGGCGCCGTTCAAACTCCCGTTGTTTATCGGCTGAAAGGTTATTGTAAAAGACCACATCTTCCGCTAAGATCGTTTTGTAATTGTCGGGCAGGGGTTGTATCACTACCGGCTTCCTGCTCCGGTGATGCATAAACAGGGCAATAAAGAGGGCGAGAACTGCGATCACTCCCAGGGTGATTAGCGCTATTTCAACTACCTGCATAGATAAGCATTGTTTTAGACGGAAAGTAAAATACCACTAAAAGCACTATTTAAAATTAAAACTTTATTCAACTGAAAGTGAGGCCCGCTGGACAGTCGTGTATTCTCCTTTTCTTATTAAGTTCTGTGCGAGTTATTTTTTGTAGTGCTGAGAAAAAAGAGGGAAAGAGGACTGCTACGATTTTGTGTATTCTCCTTTTCTCATTAAGCTCTGTGCGAGGTGTTTTTTGTTGCGCAGAGAAAAAAGAGAGAAAGAGGACTGCTGCGCAGTTGTATATTTTTTATAGGGTTAGCCAATTTGTTAAGGACTTGTATAGTTACAATTTCAGCTTACCATTAATAACCTTTCCATCGGTAATAGTAACGGTCTCCCCTTTTGTATTTTTTGCAACAGCATGGAAGCTGGCATTAAGGGTCTTGTTGCCGGCGTCTATGGATTCAATGATGAGTTCGCCGCTTTCAAAGCTGTAGACATTCAGCATATCTTTTTTATAATCGGGAGTGTAACTACCGTAAGCAATACCGGGTCTTTGTGCATCGAGTCCGGATGAGATCGCATAGGTACCGGCTTTGTCGCCGTTGATATTGAAGTTGACTGTCCGGGGTTCTTCGTTCATATTACTGGTGATATTGATTTGCTTACCACCCCCAGTACCAAAGTCGAAATAGCCAATATTCCATCCGGTGGTTTCAACCAGTTTGCCATCCACCGTAAATACGATCCGGTTATCTCCGGAAGCAGGAGTTTTCTCGCTGCTGACAGGCGTTTCGCTCTTTGTTTCGGAGCTGCTGTTTTTTTTATCATTGTTGCAGGCCAGCAGAATAATACCTGACAGTGTCAGGAAGAAGAGCTTATTCATATTGTTTGGTTGGTTGAGAGCAGGTTTACAAGAGTCGGGCCAGTATAGCCCGGCAGTGTTTGCTTCATGTGAAAATAGTAAAAAAAACAGTGAGCTGATTATCCACCATTCATTACAAGCTATTATTCCTATTTCTACAATACTACCGCCAGGGAATCTGTCTTTTTCTTTTCTTCTTGTTGCGATACATACGCTTCTACTTCCCGGATATGTTTTTCCGTTTCTGCTTTTGTCATAGTTGCCAAACTACCATGCCCTTCAAAATAATAATGAACAGCGATGAATTTCTTTACATGCTTCCTGGTTTCTTCCGGCAGTAAGTTCTGTAAGGCCCAGTAGTTACGGCTGCCGGATCTTTTAATAGCTTTTTGTACACCACCGGGTCCGCAATTATAAGCGGCGATCACCAATAGCCAATCACCATATTTGGCAAACAGGTCGGTGAGCAGTCGGGCTGCTGCCGTACTGCTTTTATAATAGTCAAGCCGCTCATCCTGCTGCTTCGAAATGGAAAGACCATATTCTTTCGCAGCTACCGGCATCAAAGCCCAGGGACCGACTGCGCCTGATCTTGAAATAAGATTGTGTTGCAGACCGGATTCAACATAAGCCAGGTATTTTAATTCAACCGGGAGTTTGTGCTGGTTGAATACCGAATCGATCATGGTAAAATAAGGAGCGATCCTGTGTTTTGTTTTACCAAGGAAGAAACCATTCTTCTTCATATACTCTTTTACAAAGGTGGCCGCATTTTTATGCAACTGTATTCTGGGGGCTTTCAGTTGTTCGTCCTTTATAATAAAAGGAATACAGGTGCAGAGACCACTGGAATCAAACTGGTGAGTACCTGTTTTGTTGCTAACAGGCGGAATGGTAACAGGCTTTTTGCTGTTGGATACGCTGCCGGAAGCTACGGCCACGGAAATAAGGCTGAGGATTATAAAACCAACCTTATACAATTTTCTTTTCAACATCGTTTTCATTTTTAAGTAAAACAATGCCGACCCTGAGGGTTTGGATTTAAAAGAGAACTGATTCAGCACAGGAATATTGGAAGAGAATACAGCAGGTGTTCCGGGGTACGGACGGGTATGGGCTTTTCAATTAAACGGAACGCTGTAGTTGTTCAATGTAAAAGAACAACATAAAAATAGACAGCCCTGTTACAGCATCATAGTGTTTTCAGCAATAGTTTTCAACTGACAGGCTAATAGCATGAGTATCATTGATGGACTTTTACAAACTGCAAAAACGTCAGTGTAGAATTACGATGGGTCGTAGATATACCTCATTCAAACTAAAGGGAAAGGGAATTTTGTAATGGCGTAATGAAATAGGAAAATAGTGCTACAAAATTTTATATTCCCTTTCCTGATTCGACTGTATTAGAAAAAACTCACGCTGCTTTTGAGTACCGGGCCAGTTACAATTTCACCTTGCCATAAATTACTTTTCCATCGGTAATAATAATGATCTCTTCGTACGCATTTTTTGCAACAGTATTGAAACTCGTATTGAGGGTCTGACTGCCGGGGAAGAATGGTCTCAGAAGGGTTTTATGACTTCTTTAAAAAGAGATAACCTTTAGCTTATAGCCATCAACAACGTAAGCAAGTTTCTTTTCATCCGGCGAAACAGCTGCTAATAAAATTCCAATAAGTGTACTGCTATAATAATATTCCTCATGGACAAGGGACCTTGTCTGGTTATTAATAAAATCGTAATCAACCAATATGCCCTTTTTGTCATTGGCCCAGTTTAGGCCCTTTACGAATAAAAGTGCATGGTTGCTGGCCATTGAGATCCATGGCCCCGCGATATAATTGCTGAAACTCCTGGTGATAGAGCCGGTTTGTAAATTTTGAAACTCCAGGTCAAAAGGGGACGTTTTGTGGTAACTCATAATAGCTGATGTTCTCCAAAGCGCTTTACCATCTCCATTCCCTGCGAGTGAGATAGGCTGTACATATGAACAATTCTGATCGTGTATAACAGCATTTGTGATCGGGTTTGCATTATACTGGTAAAAAAGAGTTTTACTGTTATCCGGAGAAAAAGCCTGGGCACCCCCGGTTACAGGTAAGACCTGTGAAGCCATGGTTTCAAGGTTTATCAATTCCATTCCGGCAATAGTCCTGATCACCATTTTTTTTCCTCCCCCGGTATAACCCTGGGCAAAAGTATTATCTGTTATACTATCCTTAATTAGCAGGGTGTCAAAATTAGTCAGCCCCAGTGAATACAATCTGAACGAAATGGAAAATCCGCCTAAATCTTGCCTGGTCAATGAAGTAAAAAAGATCTTATCCGGGATGTCTGGAGTAAAATAGAATCGTTGAACATTTAAATTAGGTGAGAAATTCCAGGTTCTTCTTACTTTGGTAGTTGTATTTAATATAAAGATATTCGAATTACAACTTTCATTGATCAGGACAGAGTTATTGTCAGCCAGCCATATCAATTCGCGGATACTGCAGGTACTGGTATAAATGATATCATCTGGAGCAGGAGTAGAACCAGAATCTTTTTTGCATGCGTTAATCAAGGGATTAACAACCAGGATCAGGCAGATCGATTTGAGTATAGACATGGCCCCTCTTATTTGAATCCTATGGAAGCAATTTAACAATCTAAAGATATACTGAATAAATGGAGAATATAAATTTATAGGATTAGGTAGAATGTTCTCAAAGATAGCGAAAGAAGGAATTGTAAATGACTAAATAAATTAGTATTTTGTAGCCTAAACTATTTAGTCATGTTCAAAAGTATAAATGCAATAGAATTTTCAAAGCAGTTTAAAAACAATGAAGACTGCTATAAGTATCTAATGAGTATAAAATGGGCAAAGCCATATTCCTGTAGCCGTTGTGGATGTTCAGAGAGTTATAAGGGAAGAACGTACTACTACTGCAGATGTAAAGCCTGCGGCTATGATGAAAGTGTGACAGCCAATACCGTTTTTCATGGTATAAAGATGCCGATACTAAAAGCGTTTCACATGATGTTCAGGTTAACGGCAAAAAAGAAAGGAATGTCAACCGTAGAATTAGGTGCAGAAGTTGGGGTAGAACAAAAGACCGCCTGGCTGTTTAAAAGAAAAGTGCAGGCGGTAATGAAAAAGGATAAAGATGATAAGCTGCAAGGCCGTGTAGATGTGGATGAAACCCTTGTTGGTGGCTATTCTGCTGCAAAAGGAAGGAGTACACAAACGAAGAGTGCGGTACTGGTGGCAGCGGAAATTTTACCGGATGGAAGAACCGGAAATATCCAGTTACAGCCCATCGAAAGTTTTAAAGCGGATGAATTGAAATGTGGCATACAGGACATGGTAGCCACAGATGCAAAAATTAAAACGGATGCTTATCATTCGTATAAAAAAGTAGCAAAGCAGATGAACAATATAACCATTGAGTATTCCGCAAAAGGAAAAGCTATGGATGAGTTACATAAACAGATTATGCAGTTTAACAATTGGTTGAGGGGGATACATCATCGCTGCTCCAAAGAATACTTGTTTGCTTACACAGATGAATATGAATATCGATTTAACAAAAGGAATATGCGTAAGTGGCTTTTTAATGATGTGGTGCAGCGAATGATGAATCAAATACCACATCCTTACAAATATCTAAAAGCACTTTGCGTATATTCTACCTAATCCTATAAACTTTTATAGCTAAATAGTTAAAAGGCCCGAACGGCACGAACATAGCCCGTGGCGCTTTTGTTGCTGGTGCCCTGGATGCCACCGTTGAAGAAATGGTTCCAGCCGAGGTTGAAATTGAACTCGCTGGAACTCCAATAGTAGTTATTAACAAAACCACCAACATTTGTGTTAGGTGCGGAAGCCCCTTGTCCAATATTCTTGTGCATTAAAATTAATTCATACTTTGATGGTAAATACCATTCAGTAAATCCACCAGTATTTAAATCATAACAAAGCCCGGCAGCGTAAGAAGAACCAACTCCTGCCTGGTTATAGACGATCATATTTGTATTGCCATCTCCGCCACCTACAGCACTTGCAAATGCAGTTGTATTGGTATATGTTCCGGCATACCATACTATCCCATTACGCTGATCAGTTGGTGCTGCCACTAGGCCATGGCATCCGGATTGATCCAGGTAGAAAATATATCCCCCGAGGCTTACATTCTTCTGCCCTATTGCGTAACCACATAGCGATATATTAACAACTGTCCATAAACTTCCCGTATAATAATATAATCCGCTTACAAGATCTGTCTGATATACCAAGAGCCCGGCCCGAGGGGAAGTTATAGCAACTCGTTGAGTTGAATTCATAGGGGTGGAAGAAATACCTGCATGGTAAAAGTTACATCCAATGTAGCTTTGGATTTTGGGGTTGGAGGACTAATGCCTACCTGGGCAAAGGAGCAAATGGAAAGGGCTATTAAGGCTGTAAAAAACAAGTGTTTCATGTTTTATTTTTTAAAAGTTTAAACTTATTTTGCTTGTGTTTTTTCAATAGACGTTAGCGATGACGGCTTGTCGTTGAGGCGGTACTCAGTGTTCCTTCTGCCGATAACTGAAACCGGTTATAGATAAAAGGTTTAATGGTCCTACTGCTGTTTAATTTATAACATATTGCTGGAAATGCCGATGAATAGCGAGACAAACTGCTACTGACTGCTTCAACGTCCAGCCGCCGAAATGCCAAACCGAGTGTTACTTGCTGTTTTTCCAGTCCCAAAGAACAACAATCCATTCAGTATAGTCTGTAGCTAAATAGGAATATATTTCTTTGAAGCCTATCCTCTTATGGGCATTTAGAGAACGAAGATTTGTACTTGCTATTTCTGTTATTGCAAAATCGTATTTGGCGCTGTAATATTTTTTATACGTATAATAACAGGCGTCAAGAATACCTTGCCCTCTATATTCTTTGTCAATGCAAACTTGTCCTACGACAATATAGTTGTAGTTAGTAACTTTTTTGTCTTCATATAAAATACTTTCAAAGACATCAAACATTGGAACCAGAATTGGTATGTCAAATTTTGATTGTTGTGTCATAGCCAATAAGTAACCAATTATTTTGTCGTTGTCTTTGGCTATGATATGTTTTTCACAGTCATTAAGTTTTTTTAATTGGTCATAGCTATGATTAACTGTAACAAATCCCTGGCTTTGTATTTCTTCTAACGTCAGACCCTGAGCAAGATTTGCTTTTTGTAATGCTAGTATTCCGTTTAAGTCATTTATTGTCGTGGCAGTGGTATAATTTGTCATACAGATTTAGGTCGTCTTAAAATGTGTCTCGTCCAGATTTTAGTTGATTTATCTACTTTTTTGGAGGCAACCTATTTCAGTTCGAGAAAGTACAAAGCTGATGTTACATTGTCCAGCCCTGGAGTTGCAACTACTTTTATTGTATGCTGCACATTTTGACAATTATCCATCATTTAAATTATTTTTTACGAATTTATGAATTTCATTAAATTCCCCAGTCAAATTAATACTTAGTAAATCATGGTTTGCACTATCAAGTAAAATTAGCCGGGAAGCGATTTTAAAATTTTGCAAAAGCTTGTAGGCCTTAACTGATTGTCCGTAAGGAATAATCTCATCTTTTTTCCCATGTACGAAAAATGTTGGTACTGATGTTTGCGAAATGTTGTACAATGGACTAGCACTTTTCCATTGTACAACTTTATTTGTTATGGTATCACCAATATACCAGGAAACCATTGTACCGCCGTTCATATCTCCCAAGTCAGCTTTTAGTAATGATTGATCGGTGAGATATATGATGCTGCATAAAGAAATACACAATTTGATTTTTTTGCCAAAATTGTACTTGTATGCATACAACAAAGCAAGGTGTCCACCTGCACTTGCTCCCATAATTATTAATTTATCTTTTTCAATTTTCCATTCTATTGATTTGCTCACAATGAAGTTAATAGCAGCATCAATGTCGTTAATTTGTGCTGGATGAATATAAGTTTCTCGTGTGTGGGTTAATCTGTAATTTATACAAACGAAAGTG
>Ga0163155_10001593_pt1 | contig 27205 bp, 24 predicted proteins | sample OliLakLV19SP4G1_FD_148611 | JGI IMG/M metagenome (GOLD analysis project Ga0163155, IMG submission 148611) | Freshwater microbial mat bacterial communities from Lake Vanda, McMurdo Dry Valleys, Antarctica - Oligotrophic Lake LV.19.SP4.G1 | ecosystem: Environmental > Aquatic > Freshwater > Lake >... | reverse complement strand
CTCTGATGAGCTGACGGTAGGCATAAATTCACCTCCATCGAGCGGTGGAATAGCCCCAATATATATTGAGATATAAATATGAATACTTTTATGGAAAATAAAACAACTCGAACTGTGGTGATCGTTGTGTCTGCCGTAGTCTTGAGTGTTGCTATTGCTTACGTAGTTGTATCTCTGGGTGATAAAAAGTTTACTAAACAAAGTACAGAGGAAATACCTTTTTTTACAGCTGATGATGAACTAAGACGTCGTCGTATTGAAGAAGCACATGAAGACGACCCACTCGTTTTGGGTAATTTTACTTCACAAGAGGCAGACAATGCTGATAACGCACTTCGAGAGGAGCGAAGAAATGAAAGTGGCGACTTACCATCATCCTTTTCCTCTAATATACAAGACGGTATGAATCCGTTTGCAGACGACGTAATTCGTTTAGAACGTATGAAAAAATAGTAAAAACGCCGAAAGACTAACGGATTGAATTGTTCTATGTTGAAGCTTGAGAATGGCTAAGCTTTCTCGACGCGTTCTGTGTATTCTCCTCTCTCCGTGTTCACACGAACTATATCACCTATGTTTATATGAAATGGTGTGTTTACTGTAAGCCCTGTTTCGAGTGTTACAACTTTTGTGCCACCTGATGCTGTATTACCTTTAATACTCGGTGGAGCTTCAGTCACCAAAAGGTCTACGGTAATAGGTAGTTTAAGTCCAATAATGATTCTCTCATCCTCCTTGTTGGTATAGGTTAATGCTTCAACGTCAGTATTTTCTTTTATATACTTGAGATCTTGAGTTATCACATCAAGAGGAATAGAGAAGCGGTCCTTTTTGTCGGCTGACGCACAAAACCATGCTTCATTTTTTTTATCTTGAGCAAAAAGATATGTCACCATTTTTCTTCCTACGTCAGCTTCTTCTGCTTTGTCGGAAACATGAAAAGTGTGTTCGACTACATTACCACTTATAAGATTTCTTAATTTTGTTTTATTGACTGGTTTGTTTTGTTGTTTTCGAGCAACATGTGATTCGAGAACTTCACACGGTTGGTCTTCGTGCATAATGTATGTTCGTGGTTTGATTTCGTTATATGAGAGCATAGGGAATTGTATTATTAGATGTTTGCGTTGGTGCTTTTAAAATCGTTCACACTTTTCTAAAGTGCCTCTTTTTTAAATTCAATCATAATCTCTTTGAGAAGTTTCTTTGAAATATCTTGATTTTCACGGAGAAATGTTCTCGCAGCATCATACCCGCGACCTAGTTTAATGATTTCTGATTTTTGATCAAGCGGTTGATAGCTATATGAAGCACCCGATTTTGAAACAATACGATATTTCTCTCCCAACGCTAAAAGCTCTCCTTCTTTTGAAATTCCCTCATTGTACATGATATCAAACTCGGTCTGCCTAAAAGGCGCCGCCACTTTATTTTTCACCACTTTGACACGCGTTCGCGATCCGACGACATCCTCACCTTTTTTAATCTGAGCAATACGACGAATATCAATACGAACTGATGTGTAGAATTTCAATGCCTTACCACCGGGGGTCGTTTCTGGTGAGCCAAACATAACTCCGATCTGCATACGAATCTGATTAATAAAAATAACAATCGTTTTACTTTTTGAAACAATAGCAGTGAGTTTACGAAGTGCTTGACTCATAAGTCGCGCTTGCTTTCCAACGTGATAAGCTCCCATATCTCCCTCTATTTCGTCTTTCGGGGTTAGCGCCGCAACTGAGTCGATCACTACAATATCAATCTTCCCTGAGCGTACGAGACTTTCGGTAATTTCAAGAGCCTGCTCTCCTGTGTCGGGTTGACTTACGAGAAGTTCGTCAATACGAACACCAAGTTTTTTTGCATACTCGGGATCGAGAGCGTGTTCAGCGTCGATAAATGCGCAAATACCACCGAGCTTTTGCGCTTCAGCTATTGCGTGGAGTGAGAGAGTTGTTTTACCAGAAGATTCTGGACCAAAGATTTCTATGATTCTCCCGCGAGGATATCCTCCAACACCAAGTGCTGTATCGAGGCCAAGTGAACCGGACGGAACAACACCAACATTTACCTTTGGGCTGTCCCCAAGTTTCATAATAGCGCCCTCACCAAATTTTGTTTGGATGAGATTGATCGTATCTTGCAGATTATCAGCACGTGACTCTTTTTTATTTGCCACGACTATGTCTTGTGCTCGTTCCTCAGCGTCTTCTATTTCTTCTGCTGTTGCAACTTTGACATCAAGATTTTTTCCATCGTCTCCTTTGAGCACTTGCGATTCACTCTTTTGTACTGCGGACTTTTTTTTCTTTGCTAGCATATATGTGTTGCTGTTAGTTAATAGTCTGCTCGGTTTCCTGAGATTCATTGAACTCCATTAATGCTTCAGGTTCCATCAATGCATCAGGATCGATCTCTGTGATTGGGGGTTCAAAGAATCTTTGTGACGGTGGCGGTAAAACTGCTGGCCGTGTGAAGATAACTTCTAGCACTCTCTGTCGCGACTTCCCAAACTTATCTGTCGCATCTACGACTAGTATATTATACCCAGGAACGAGCAAGAGTCGATCTATGAACTTACCCTCGTCATCGATAGTTATTTCGCGCGAGTTCATCGTAAGTTTCGTTGTTTTTTTGGTAATTCCAGTTACTTCAAGCATGGGCTCATCAACTGCTATTCCTGAAGGCGGATATGTAATCGTGATGATTGGCCCTCGCAGAAGTGGTGCCACACGATATCCAACATACAAAAGTACAAGACTAAAAAAGATAATGATGCCCACAATTTTAAGAATTTTCTGAATCTCGTCTCGCATATTAAAGGCTGTAGCTCATATAATCCTGAACACTAATCATTCTCCGTATTCACATCATCGTCATTTGTCTCTTCTTCCGGAGCACCCAAACCTTGGTAAGCCACAAGAATTTTTCGAGGTTTTGCTCCGTCAGAAGGACCGATCACACCTCGCTCTTCCAAGAGATCCATAAGTCGAGCCGCTCGCGAGTATCCAATCTTGAATTTGCGTTGCAAATAAGACGTACTAGCTTTACCAGCTGAGATAACTGTTAGCTTTGCTTCTCCAAAAAGTGTGTCGTCGTCATCTTCGAAAGCTCCCGCTTCGAAAACATTTGACCCCGCTGTGTCACCTTGATCTTTTTCGCCAAATGAGATTTCATCTGGCGGGATAGCTTTATTGTGAGTAATTATAAATTCTACAACTGCTTTCACTTCTTGTTCTGAGATAAAAGGCGATTGAACACGCACGGGCTTATTCATTTCTCCACCCATATAGAGCATATCTCCAGCTCCGAGAAGTTTTTCAGCCCCAGCAGAGTCGAGGATTGTACGTGAATCGATCTGAGACGCAACCTGAAGTGCAAGTCGTGTCGGAATATTTGCTTTGATCAAACCAGTGATAACATTAACCGATGGTCGCTGTGTCGACAATATAAGGTGAATACCCACAGCGCGAGACATCTGTGCGAGTCGTACAATCCCTGCTTCAAGCTCCCGAGGATATGCCTGCATAATATCAGCAAGTTCGTCGATAATAACAACAATGTAGGGCATATGTTCGAGTTTCTTTTCTCCTTCCACGTTGTTTTCAATACTCGGTTTAAGAATATTTTCATGATATGAGCCGATATCGCGGACTTTGTATTTTTCGAGTAAGTCATAGCGTCGCTCCATTTCTTTTCCTGCCCATTTAAGTGCTTGGATAGCTAGTTTTGGATCTTTTATAACAGGTGTATAAAGATGAGGAATATTGTTATAGAGCGTGAGTTCAACACGTTTTGGATCAACCATGATAAAACGCAAATCACGAGGTCCAAAATTGTACAAAAGACTTATAATAATAGAGTGAACAGTGACCGATTTTCCAGCGCCCGTAGCTCCTGCAATCAGCATGTGAGGCATTTTTGCTATAGATGCTTTATACGAAATTCCTGAGACACCTTTTCCAAGAGGGACAGTGAGCGGTTTATCTGAATTCTTAATTTCGGGATCTGCCAAAATAGTTCCGAGACCAACCATGGTTTTTGCTCGATTTGGTATTTCGATACCAACAAGTGATTTCCCTGGAATGGGTGCTTCGATGCGTACAGGATGAGCTGCGAGAGCAAGCTCAAGGTCTTTTTGTAGACCGACGATTCTGTTGAGTCGCACACCCTCAGCTGGTTTCAGAGCATAGCGTGTGATCGTAGGTCCTATAGATACTTCATCCATCTCAACACTAATACCAAAGTTTTGGAGAGTTCGCCGAATGGTATTTGCGTTTGCTTTGATATCTCCGACAGAAGGACGTCCTCTACTTTTCTGAAGAAGTGATAACGGCGGGGGAGTGTACTCTGTGTCGGCAACTTCCTGCAGATCGTTGAATTGTAATTCATCTTCATCTCCGGGTCGTTTGATAAGTCCAACTATCTGAAGTCCTGCGTCGTCCTTCTTTTTTGGGGTAGCTTCTTGGGATGGATTTTCTTCGAGTGGAATACCGTCATGATCTAAATCGTCCTTAAAGGATTCTTCGAGTGCTTTCTCAAGAGAAAGATCCATTTTCTCGTTTGAGAGTTCTTTTTGCTCTTCCTTTTTTGTGAATAATTTTTTGAGATATTCTGGAATGCCTAGTTTTGCTTCAAAGAGAATGAGGAGAGAAATGACGATCAGTGCGATAAAAATGATACTAGAAAAATAGACATCAAAGAGGCTTGTAAATGGACGAGCAATACTGCCGATAAATCCTCCCGTATCCATTTTTACAATATCAAAAATTGCTAAAAATGAGATGAGAAGAACGAGAGAAGAAAGCCAGTGCTTAACGCGCAGTGATATTCCCTCGAGTCGATGATTCATAACGCCTAAAACGATCAGAAAAATTGGTAGAAAAAAGAAACCATATCCAAAGAGGGCACGACTAATATTGGTATGTATGTATGATCCTGCGGATCCGCCAATACCGATCGCTGCGAAAAGAAAGAAAAGCCCAAGCAAAAAGAGCACAATCGTAACGATGCCCTTTTTTGTTTCTTGACCAAGTGGTGTGTTCGCATTTTCACCCATGTCAAAAAGAGAAGTTTTCTTTTTATTTTTAGAATTTTTCGCCATATAAATACCGGTAAAGTATAACACGATTAGCATTCATATAATCATCATAAGCATGTGAATATTTAAAGACTCATTTATTATTCTGTCTCTTGTTCCAAATGTGTCAAATGTGTCAAATGTGTCAAGCTCTGTGTATAAACGACATTTTACTACACCATAAAATATCACTTGCAAACAATGTCCTTGATGTCGTACACTAGTACTGTATTAAGGACATATTTGTATGAATGACAATTCTTTCAAGGACAATTCAATGACACGACTCGGTCTCGATAACTCTCGGTCAGGTGATCACAGAGACGAGAATATATTTTATGCATTGTCAAAAAAGACTGAAAGAATAGCCATGGCGCTCTACATGGTCTTGGATTTTATTGATGATTCTGAACCTTTGAAAATGTCCATGAAGAAAAGCATTGTAGATATGTTATCGGACATGTGTAGTGTTATAGATATGTCCGTTAACGTTAGAACCCCTGTTTTGGTGCGAACACTGTCTCATACAGAATCTCTTCTGTCGGGTATGTTGATACTAAGACGAGTTGGTATCGTGTCCGAGATGAATGCGGATATTCTTCTCGAGGAATTCATTTCTATGCGAGACATTTTAGAAGGTGAAATAAAAAAAGTCTATCATTTTCGTCCGTTCGCAAGTGCTCGATCATTTTCATCTGAGCATGTATCGCTCCCTGATGACCTTTTTGCAAATATTGAAAGGGAAAAGACAGAGGAAGATAGCCCATCCTTGAGTGTGAAAGCAAAATCTATGTATAGTGGTATGCAGAAAGTAAGTAATGTCATAAAGGACAAATTGAAACTAAAGGACAAATCTGAGTCACAAAATAATTCTAGAATGTCCATTAAAAAAGCAAAGGACGTCCTTTATGAAAGACAGAGGCTTTTGCTTGCCTTTATTGGAATGAAGCATATTGTGAGCGCTAAGGATGTGTCCGATAGTTTCCCCAATTTTAATAGTAAAACAATACAGCGTGATCTAGTGACGCTTGTGAATCAGGGACGTCTTTTAAAGCAAGGTGATCGAAGATGGAGTACCTACACATTCATTCCCGAAAGCTAAGTGTCTTTTAGATATGTCGTGTACTTAACAACCATGACTAACTTAGTGCTTGTTTCATTTATTTGACATATTGATATATAAGTTTCAGGATATAAATCGCCCTTTAAATCGTGTAAGATAAAGGTATACTGTGTCGTCATTACAGATAGAACTCGCTCACAGCGAGAGGCTTGTAACGACCAAAATGAACTTCATTTTCCACACAATACGCACGTCTTTTCTGACTTCTGTATTATACTAAATGGAGATATGAAAAAATGAATGGTGATCATGGTATTGCATTCGAATTTTGTATTTATGAGAAAGTTCTTTGTCAATTACATATCGAAATATTCACGAAAAGAAAAGTATGTTATTTAAAAAAATATCATGCGAATATCTTCGTTGCGTATTGACTCGTAACGTTAAAAATTTTATTCAGTCAAACATTTTATTTATTGTTGCTTACCCTTGTGCGTCTATTAACCAACGTACAAAGGTTCGAGCAAATTATTCTGTGCAAATCCTATCCACTAGTCGCGGATAGTTAAGTACACCGCAGTAGTATTCTTTAGGTCTTATTAGTTAGCTTTTTATACATAAGTAAATCCTAGTGAGTAATACTGCACATTCATTTATTATGAGTATTTCAAAGACATTCATTGGTGCTTTTTCAGCACTCGTTGTAGGTCTTGTTGCTTTCGGAATGACATTCTCATTCTCATTTGCAGCATTTACAACAGAAGAACGTGCATCTCTTGAAGCTTCTGGCTTCACAAGTTCACAGATCGATCTTCTAGAACTATTGTTCGGTAGTACAACTACTACTACAACAACAACTTCTTGTGGAACAACCACAGAATCTGTTTCAACAGGATACGTACATTCAACAACTCTTATGTCAGGTTCAAATGGAGCACAGGTTGTAGCTCTACAGAACGCACTTAACCTTGCTAATGCAGCAGGTCTCGTAGCTGACGGAGCTTTTGGTACTGCTACAAATGCAGCAGTACGTGCTTTCCAAGCGGGGGCAGGTCTTGGCGTAGATGGAATAGTTGGTCCTACTACAGGATCAGCAATGGCTTCTTACACAACTTCTGTAACAACAACTTGTGAAGAAGAAGAAGGAGAAACATCAACAGGTGGTACATCAGTTTCAGGAGAATTCGAATTTGATGGATCAGAAGGATCTGTAGATTCATATGATCTAGCTTCACCAGAAGAAAACGAAGCTCTTGAAGGAGAAGATGACGTAGAAATCTACGCAATCGAAGTGGAAGTAGATGACGAAGGTCACCTCCTACTTGATCGTATGGATATCTGGTTTTCAAATGACAACGGAGCAGGATCAGAAACAGATCCTTGGGATTACTTCGAATCTATCTCACTTTGGGTAGATGGAGACAAGGTGGCTGAAGAAAATGCTGATAGTTCATCAGACTGGTCAGATGACGAAAATGGCAATATTGCTGCAGTTGGCACAGATGAAGAATATAGCATGCGTTTCTCAGCTCTTGATATTGTACTTCCAGCTGACGAAACAACACGTATCTCAGTTGCTGTAACAATGCAAGGCACTATCGATTCTGACGACCTAGATGCCGTATGGTGGGTAGAAGTAGACGACGTCAGCGGATTCAAGTTAACTGACGGAACAGGTTTTTCATTTGAAGATGGAGCAGGAGAAGAAGTTCTTGAAGATAATTTTGACCTCGACGAGGAAGAAATGTCAGGAATCGAAATCACTCTTGCATCAGACAATCCAGATGAAACTGTAATCGAAGTTGACAAATCTTCAGACACAAACGGCGTAGAGATCGCTATCTTCAATGTAGAAGAAACTGAAGGACTCGATGCAACTATAGACGCAATCGAAGTTGAATTTACAATAGTAGATCCAGCAGGAGGAATAAATCCAGCAGGAGCAGGAACAGTTATGCGAAAAGCATACCTCTTTGTAGATGGTGATGAAATCGGATCAGAATCTGTACCAGCTACAGCTGACGCTGTAACTGTAGAGTTTGATAATCTTGACTGGAATCTCTCAGGAGATGACGACAAAGATGTATCAGTTGTTGTTGACTTTGACGACACAAATACTGCAACTCGATACGACAACGGTACAACAGTCCAAGTTTCATCATTTGAAATTACCGAGCTCGAAGACGAAAATGGTAATGATGAAAATGACATCACTCTTCTTACTACAACTGCTGTAGGAGAGATACATGAAGTTCGTTCAGAAGGTATCATGGTAGAACTTGTAAGTGTCTCTGAGACAATTACAACAGCAGGAGACCCTGGTACTTCACCTTCTTACGATGTTGGATCTTTCAAAGTAACTTTTGAAGCAACAGCATTCGGAGAAGATCAAAGAATTGACAGATCAGCAGTTTCTCCAGCAGCAGAAGTAGCAGGAGAAGGAATTGGCTACACGCTTTCAGCGGGAACACTTGTAACAGCAAGCCTCACTTCTTCATCAACAGATAGTGAAGATACAGTAGCTACATTTGAACTTGATGAAAACGTAACTCGTACATTTACTTTGACAGTTGTTGTCGAGGGAGATGACAATCTTGTTGAATTATCAGTTGATTCAATCAACTATGGTCTTGCAATACTCGATACGAACGCTGTGTTCTACACATTCAATCTTGACGAATTCAAGACAGATGAATTGTATCTCAACGCGTTCTAGTCTTTAGTTTCAGATTTTCTGAGAATATAGATTTAGTAAAAAAACCACCCGTAAGGGTGGTTTTTTTATAGGAAATATTTGAATTACAGATATATACTTGCTAAAAAATCTTCGAGATTAGTGCAAGCGTTCCTCATTTTTTGAGTGCCTATTGAGCATCTTCTCGGGATTCTGTCCCGTTGCTCAGGTGTTCTAACGGTGTTTGAGTATCTTGATCTGATACAGAATTCACAAAAGTAAATGCATGTAAGCATTTTAAAGGAATTGTAGTGTTACTCAAACAAATATAGTATACAATAGAGATATATGGAAATGAAATCAAAACCCTGGCACGTATGGCTAGAAAGCAAAAAATTCCAAATGCGCAAAAGCTTTCGGAGTTTCAGGAAAACATCATTTCGAGACACAGTTAGTCGGATTCGTCTCTTTAAAGGACGAATTGGAACGACACGATATCTTTTAGGTCTCGCCGTATTACAGATTATCGGAATAATACTTGGAGTGATCGTTCTGTCTGTACTTATTAGTAACGCTTCGCAGATTATAAATCTCTTGGTTTTTCTCTTAGGAATTACGCTGGCTGCACCTCTCTTGCTTTTTCAGATATCATTAACGGCTCGACGCTTGCACGATATTGGTTGGAGTGGTTGGTTTGCTCTTATCATGCTTGTCCCATATCTCAATATTGGACTTTTTCTATTTCTTGTATTTTGGGAAGGACAGTCTAAACCCAATATGTTTGGTATTGAACCATCACGCAGAAAAGTACATTTCATGAAAGATATTTTGCATATCGATGTTGATGAAAAAAATCAGAATACAGAGCTTGACGATTTGAATAAAAGCGAGTAAAGTAGTCATGCAATAGCTAAAGACAGTAGGCACAGGAGAGAGTAATCTTCTCGTATTTAAGACCTACCGAGGCACAGTTTCGAAAAGCAATCGCTCGACTGCACCCGAATACTTGTAACTCACTCTACTCTTGCATTTTACAAGGTCGATTTTTATATTATGGCAATTACAAAAGCACAAAAAAAGGTAATGCTTGATGAGCTTGATGCCATCCTCGGCGCTTCGCTGAATGTTACATTTGTTCACTTCAAAGGTTTGACCGTTGGAGACACAACGACAATTCGTAAACAGCTTCGAAGTAACGATGTTGGATACAAGGTTATCAAAAAAACACTTCTCCGCCACGCTCTTGAGCGAAAGAAACTCCAAGGTGTGATTCCAGAAATGGAAGGTGAAGTAGCAATAGCGTATGGTGCTGATCTGGTTGTGCCGTCAGGGCAAGTCTTTTCATTTATAAAAGGTCGTGAGGAGAAACTCGCGATCGTGGGAGGAGTTTTTGATGGTGTTCTTAAAAACCAAGAGGAAATGAATAAGATTGCAACAATCCCAGGGCTACAAGTTCTTCGTGGAATGTTTGTTAATGTTATTAATTCTCCAATTCAGCGATTCGCTATTGCGCTCGGTGAAATTGCTAAGACTAAATAGGCTTAATGCCTGCATAATGTATGTCAGAAGAAACACAAAAGACAGAAAGACAAGAAGGAGCAGAAGAAGCTGTTGTCTCAGCAACACCTGAAGAAACACCTGAAGCAACACCTGAAGCAACACCTGGGGCGCAAGCAACTCCAGCAGAAGCAGTAGCTCCAAAAACTAAGGTAGCTCCAGCAGGAATAGTCAAAGCACCTGAAGTGAAAGGGGAAAAGGCCACAGAAGCACCTGCGACGGAAGAAGTTGCTGTACCTGCAAAATTTGCAAGTATTGTAGAAGCAATTGAAAAAATGAGCGTTCTTGATTTAAATGAACTCGTTGGAATTTTTGAGAAGAAATTCGGTGTTTCAGCAACTGCTGTTGCTGCATCTGGCGCTGGCGCTGGAGAAGCAGCAGAAGAAAAGACAGAATTTGATGTGACTCTTGTCTCTGACGGAGGACAAAAGATTCCTGTTATGAAGGTTGTCAAAGAACTTCTTGGTCTAGGACTGAAGGAAGCAAAAGATCTTGTAGAAGGTCTTCCTGCTTCTGTAAAGACAGGTATAAAGAAGGAAGAAGCCGAAGCTATCAAAGCAAAAATTGAAGCAGTAGGAGGAAAAGTAGAAATAAAATAGATTTTCTCGTAAGAGAATGTATGTTCTAGATACGCTAGGGTGGTGTATTGGCAGCAAAAAACCGGCCGTGTGCCGGTTTTTTGCTGCACCAAATATCCACAAATATAAATTCTAGAACCTGTACAGAAAATCATCTACAGACAGAAATTCTTCTGTGAAAATAAAACCGTGCATACGTATCCACATTCACGTATAATCTTTATAGCTGTATACTATAGCGTATGACTACAAATGACACAGAAGGTATGGAGACACTAGGAAAGCTATTTAGTTCAGATGCTATTGTGAAAGTCATGAGACTTTTTCTCATGAACCCCGAAATGGTTTTTGAAACACGTACGGTAAGTGAACGTGCACGCATCTCACCGCTCTCTGCTCGAACAGAAGTAGGTATTTTACAAACCATAGGTTTTGTTACAAAAAACAACGTTATAGTAACTCAAACAACAGAACTTAAAAGTGGCGCTCAAAAAATTGTAAAAAGGAAAATTCAGGGTTGGAAACTCGACGAAAATTTTGCATACGCAGAGCCACTCAAGAATTTACTTATTGATTCAGAGCTCATCAATTCAAAAAAAATTGCACAAAAAATAGCAGGATCAGGTAGAGTAAAACTTATTGTTCTTTCTGGTTTATTCATGAAAGATAAAGATCGCGTGCTTGATATGATTATAGTTGGTGAAAATCTTTCTCGTCCAAAACTTCATACAGCACTTACTACGATTGAAGCAGAGGTTGGTAAAGAACTTCGATATGCAATCTTTGATGTTCAAGAATTTAAATATAGACTGGATATGTACGATAAGCTTGTGCGTGATGTTTTCGATAATAAACATGAAATAGTTATCGATGATTTAAAAGGGAAATACAGATCGTAGTGCCATTTCTCTATTATCCACAGAATGCACCCTTGAAACTCTACAATTGCTATACTTTATTAAGCAGTCGAATCCGTAAGGGTCGATTCATTACTGGCCCGTAACGCATATTATTGTTATGTTACTCGAAACTTCTTATACAGAGTTTGTAACGTCTTTCCAAAGCATCTGGCTTGGAGTCATTGGTTTTTTACCAGTGCTGATTGTTGCAATTTTAGTTTTTATTATTGGATGGATTATCGCAGTTCTTATTGAAAAAGGATTGAATCAATTTTTCTCTATCATCAAACTTGATGGAGCAGTTGAGGCAACTGGTCTCAACGAAATGGCGGGAAAGGCAGGAGTAAGAATTCGTGCATCACGACTTATCTCGGCGATCGTTAAGTGGTTTTTTATTCTCGTATTTTTGGTCGCAGCGCTTGATATCGTCGGACTTTCACAAGTGAATGTTTTCTTGCAGGAAGTTCTCGGTTATCTTCCGCAAGTTTTGATCGCAGTTCTTGTGATCGTTATTGCAAGCCTCGTTTCAGACGGTCTGGGAAAAGCAGTTTCAAGTTCGGCTCGTATTGCAGATCTTAAAGTTGCAAATTTACTCGGACAAGTTGTTCGATGGTCAATCTGGGTATTTGCAATCATTATTTCACTTGGACAGCTTGGTATTGCAACACAGTTTGTGGAGATTCTCTTTACGGGTATCGTAGCAATGCTTGCTATTGCCGGAGGTCTTGCCTTTGGTCTTGGTGGCAAAGAGGTTGCACGCGACACACTTGAGAGCATTCGAGGAAGTATTTCCTCAAAAAAACAGTAAAAAGACAGTAGTTTTTTAAGAAAACAGCGCCATTTTCGCGAACGAGAATGGCGCTGTTTTTATTTTCATTTATCCCCCTGTGGAAAAGCTTGACTTCCAAATTCTCATGTATATAATAGCGAACATTGTTGAAATACGTCACAACGTATCGACGATGTTCGGAATGACATCATCAGGGCGGTAAACTGCTTTAGTGATTTTCCGACGTCGCAGGTACCTGCGATTTTTTTATTTCAACAGATACCTTGTAAACTGAAAATTGACATCAATAAACACCGAAGCAAAAACTCACTCTTTACCAAAAGAGATTGAACAAAATCAGGAATATATGTGTACTATATATAGTGCGCAGAATTCCTTGTAGGATATTATAAGGGCATATGGTGGATGCCTTGGCTGACAGTGGCGATGAAGGACGTGGGATACCTGCGAAAAGTCTCGGGGAGGTGGATACCAACCGTTGATCCGGGAATGTCCGAATGGGGGAACCCCGCGAGCGTTGAAGCTCGTGATTGATTGCACATAAGAAGCAATCGAGGCGAACCTGGGGAATTGAAACATCTTAGTACCCAGAGGAAAAGAGACAAATATGTATTTTCTGAGTAGCGGCGAGCGAAAAGGAAAGTAGCCCAAACCGATGGCACGCAAGTGTTGTCGGGGTTGTAGGACGTTGGACGTCATTTCTGGCGCGTTGCACTCGAACTTGTTTCGAGGGCAGTGCGCCATTAGAGTGACAAAAAGTTACAAATTGAGTGGCTAGGAGAAATATCTGGAACGATATACCAGAGAGGGTGATAGTCCCGTATCCGAAAGCTACTCAACTTTTTCCAATGTTCCTGAGTACCCCAAGACATGAATAGCTTGGGGGAATCTGCCAGAACTAACTGGTAAGGCTAAATACACTGCCAGACCGATAGTGAACTAGTACCGTGAGGGAAAGGTGAAAAGAACCCCTGCGAGGGGAGTGAAATAGACCTGAAACCATATGCCTACAAGGAGTCGGAGCGGTCGCAAGACCGTCACGGCGTGCCTATTGAAGAATGAGCCAACGAGTTTATATGTATGGCGGGTTAAGTCCTTGAGGGGACGGAGCCAGAGGGAAACCGAGTGTGAATAGCGCGCTTGTCGTACGTATAAGACCCGAAACGAAGTGAGCTTACCATGAGCAGGGTGAACATTCTAGAGATAGAATGGGAGGCCCGAACCCACGCGCCGTGCAAAACGCGGGGATGACTTGTGGTATGGAGTGAAAAGCTTATCGAACTTCGTAATAGCTGGTTCTCTCCGAAATAGCTTTAGGGTTAGCGTTATGCGTTTCTCTTGGGGGTAGAGCACTGGATAGTCTTGGATAGGGGGAAACTCCGCCGGACTTACCAAACTCCGAATACCAAGAATTAAAGCATAGCAGTTAGACCGTGGGGGCGAAGCTCCACCGGTCAAAAGGGAAACAGCCCAGATCCATAGCTAAGGTCCCTAAATTCGTACTAAGTGTACTTAAGGAAGTGGAATTCCATCGACAACCAGGAGGTTGGCTTAGAAGCAGCCATCCTTTAAAGAAAGCGTAACAGCTCACTGGTCAAGGTGTTCCGCGCCGCAAATAATCGGGACTAAGTACGATACCGAAGCTTGGGGTGCATACTTTTAAGTATGTGCGGTAGGAGAGCGTTCGTGTCTGCATTGAAGCCGAAGGGGTAACCCACGGTGGAGCGTCACGAAGTGAGAATGTTGGCACAAGTAACCACAACAGGGGTTAAATCCCCCTGCGCCGAAATACCGAGGTTTCCTGGGCTACGTTAATCGTCCCAGGGTTAGTCGGGCCTAAGATAATAACGAAAGTTGTAATCGATGGACATACGGTTAATATTCCGTAACCTTCGTATAGTGCGATGGGAGGACGGAGGAAATAAATGAAATCGTCTTATTGGATTGACGTCCATAGCCTAAGAGACGATGTCTAGGTAAATCCGGACATCACAAATCTCGAGGTCGTGGCAATCTGACCCTACGGGGAAAGAGAGTTTCGTGAAGAGCCTTCCAAGAAAATTCTCTAAGCATAACTATATGGAGTCCGTACCGCAAACCGACACAGGTGGTAGAGTCGAGAAGACTAAGGCGAACGAGTGAGAGGTCCTCAAGGAACTCGGCAAAACAGCGGCCGTAAGTTAGCGATAAGGCCTGCCAAGTATATATTTATATATGTTTGGCCGCAGCGAAAGATCCCTGGCGACTGTTTATCAAAAACATAGCTCCCTGCGAACTCGTAAGAGGAAGTATAGGGGGTGACGCCTGACCAATGCCAGAAGGTCAAATACGGACGGTACATGGATTTATCTATGTGCTTGGCTGTATAAGCCCTGGTGAATGTCGGCCGTAACTATAACGGTCCTAAGGTCCTGACCATCAAATTTTTATATCTGATGGTCAGAAGAGTTAGGACTGTTATGGAAATGTAGACAAAGGAATTTTTAAATTTGCCGCCCTTTGAGAATATATATCTCAAAGCTATCTAGCTATATGCTGGAAAATCTGAGTATCGAGAACTACTATGGTATATTTTTTTTGAAAGTATAATTCAAGTAACAATGTGACTCGTGCAGATAATCAGCAGGAAAGACTAGAAATCGAATCATGGATCGCAAGAAATGAATAGAAAAAAGCATCCAGATTTCTAGAATCCTTAGAGACTACACGCTAGAGCTCAAAATAATTTTGAGTAAGATATAGTCCGCACTCTTAAGCGATTAAGAGAGATATTCAGAAATGCAATATCCGCTTGTTAAAACAAGTAGTAACAATATAGTGGAGCGAAATTCCTTGTCTGGTAAATTCAGACGTGCACGAATGGCGTAACGACTGGGGAACTGTCTCGAGGACTTGCTCGGTGAAAATACAATACCGGTGAAGATGCCGGTTACCCGCAGCTAGACAGAAAGACCCCAGAAGCTTTACTACAGCTTCGTATTGGGTACATTTGTTATGTGCGCAGAATAGGTGGGAGACTTTGATCATACGGTTTTGGCTGTATGTGAGTCGACAGTGAAATACCACCCTCATAAGAGGTGTATTCTAACCACATGGGAAAAAACCATGTGAGACAGTGCGTGGTGGGTAGTTTGAGTGGGGCGCTCCCCTCCTAAAGAGTAACGGAGGGGCCTACAAAGGTTGGTTAGGCGCGAATAGACACCGTGCCGATAGTGTAATGGCATAAACCAGCTTTACTGCAAGACGTACGTGTCAAGCAGTTGCGAAAGCAGAGCATAGTGAACCGATGGTCCGTATTAGACGCGGCCGGAGATTATCGGATAAAAGCTACTCTGGGGATAACAGGCTAGTATCGCCCGAGAGTTCATATCGACGGCGATGTTCGGCACCTCGATGTCGGCTCGTCCTATCCTGGGGCCGGAGAAGGTCCCAAGGGTTTGGCTGTTCGCCAATTAAAAGGGCACGCGAGCTGGGTTCAGACCGTTCATGTCCGGAATACGTGAGTATTCGGGGCATGAATTACTCTGAACCCCATCGTTGAACATCATCCCAAAATTTTAGAATTTTTATGAAAAATTCAATTCTTTCTGTTTACATATTTATTAAAACAATTGGATACGAGGTCAACCATGAATGCCTATAAATAGAGCATTCCTTACGGCGGTCCATAGAAAGCAATTTCTATGAGAAAAAGTCAGCTCATATCGATAAAATCCTTCTGGGACAATATCGAGGGAAGTCATTTGTACAACGTACAAATTGACCCCGTAGAGACTACACGCTGACCCCCTATAAAAAGGGTGAAAGTATAGTCCGTGCACGTGGTAACACGTGAGGGAACATGCGTAAGACAGGTTGGTCCTCTATCTGCTGTGGGCGTCGATTCTTGAGAAGATCTGTCTCTAGTACGAGAGGACCGAGATGGACCGACCTCTGGTCTACCAGCTGTCACGCCAGTGGCACCGCTGGGTAGCTATGTCGGGAATGGATAACCTCTGAAAGCATCTAAGAGGGAAGCCAACTTCAAGATCAGGAATCATAGGGCCCTAGGAGATTACTAGGTTGATAGGCTTTAGGTGTACGCACAGTAATGTGTTTAGCCGAGAAGTACTAATTGCCCATTGTCCTATGAGGAATTTTGTGCAACATATGTGTGCACATGTATTCGAGTTTTTGCTCGGTGTTTATTGGTGTTAATTTTTAGGCACATTTGTATTGTGCTTTTTAATCTGGTGACATCTGCGGAGGGGAAACACCTCTAACCATTCCGAACAGAGTAGTTAAGCCCTCTAGCGCCGATGATACTCGCAAGGGAAAAGTAGGTAGTCGCCAGTTTCAAGAGCAGAATCAAATTTTCTTTGTGTTAAACTAGTCTCATGAATTCAAGACTTGAGCATTTCGATAGATATGTCATTCGATTCTTTAGAAAATACTCAGTCCCGTTCGCCCGGCTAGTTTTTTTTGTTGTATTTTTTTGGTTTGGAATTTTGAAAATTTTCCCTGTTAGTCCTGCGGGTCCGCTCGTTACCGATTTACTCGATCAAACCTTTTTAAACTTTATTGAACCAAATCTTTTCTTACAGATTTTTGGAGTTTTCGAATGTTTGCTCGGAATTTTGATTCTTATACCAAAATATGAACGCATTACATTTTTGCTTCTTCTTTTTCATCTAGCGACAACAGTGTTGCCAATGTTCATGTTGCCTCATCTCACGTGGGACGGAGTTCTCATTCCGTCACTCATTGGGCAATACATTATAAAAAATTCTGTATTTCTGGCTTTGAGCATAGTTCTTTTTTCTCACCTGCGTCCGCTCACTCAAACTCACAAGATTGTGAGTGTTTGATGTTCCAGTGCTGTATACTAAGTTTATGAAACCTCAATGGGGACATCGTCAAAAAGTTCGTATCATAGTCACTATCATACTTGTACCTGCTATTATTGTCGGTTTTTTTGTTACGTCTCATCTTTTGCAAAAACCAACTTGTTTTGACGGAGCTATCAATGGCGAAGAAGATGGTGTCGATTGTGGAGGATCATGTCGCCTTATCTGTCTTGCAGATTCTCGCCCCCTTTTACCTTGGTGGACGCAGGCTTTTGAGATTACAGAAAATGTATATTCTTTTGTTGCATATTATAGTAACCTCAATGCTTCAGCTGGAATTCAAAAAATTGGCTACGAAATTCTTTTTTATGATGCGAATCAAAAATTGATTGGTGATGCAATATATGCGGAAGCAAGTGTCCCTCCGCAAGAAACTGGCGTGTTCTTTGTTTCCGGTGTGACAGTACCCGCGGGAGAAGAAGTAACTTCCGCATTCATTCGCTTCGTTGAAGATCCTGTGTGGATTCGTTTTGATCCCCGCCACTCAGTACGCCAGTTGAGTATGACAAATATTCGTCTTGAGACGAAACGTTTGCAGCCTCGTGTCACTGCGCGTGTCGTCAATACAACATTTGAAGAATTTTTTGACGTAACTTTTGTTGCGATTGTTTATGACGCTTACGACAATCCAGTTCATGCATCTGAGACATATGTTGACTATCTTGCACCCGAAGACGAGAGGGATATTTACTTCACATGGCCCCATGAATTTGATCGACAAGCTGTGCGTGTTGAAATAGTTCCTCACATAGACTTTTTTGATGAACGAAATAGCTTATGATATCCAGAAAAATAGACTGGCTATTGATCGTTGCACTTTTTCCGTTGACAGCCGCTGGGCTTGTGACGGTTAGTTCCTTCGTTGGTGAAGGAGGGTTTTTTGAACGACAGATTGTTTGGGTTGCGATATCGTTTGCTCTCATGCTAATCGTTGCTCACTTTGACATGTCGTGGTTGAAGCGTTCGCATTTCCTCATTAGTCTTTATATTTTTAGCGTTGTTTTACTCGCTTCACTCTTTGTCATTGGAACAGAGATAAACGGTGCATTTTCCTGGATTTCTTTTGGTTCATTTACATTTCAACCTGCCGACTTTGTTAAGATTATTCTCATTCTTATCTTGGCGAAATATTTTTCACGTAGACATATTGAGATCGGAAATCCAAATCATATTTTTGTCACAGGACTTTATATGATTCTTCCTTTTTCGCTCATTTTCCTTCAGCCCGATTTTGGCTCCGCTATCATACTTTTTGTCATTTGGTTTGGCATAATTCTCGTAGCAGGAATTTCTAAAAAACATCTTTTTATTATGCTTGGACTGCTCGGAGTTGTTTCGATCCTCGTATGGACACTTTTGCTAGCTCCATATCAGCAACAACGTATCATGAACTTTCTCAATCCATTGCAAGATATTCAAGGCGCAGGATATAACGCTTATCAATCTACGGTTGCCGTGGGTTCGGGTCAAATTTTTGGAAAAGGTCTCGGATATGGAACGCAGTCACGTCTCTCTTTTTTGCCCGAATATGAAACAGACTTTGTTTTTGCAGCATTTGCCGAAGAATGGGGTTTTATAGGATCACTGCTTCTGCTAGTTTTTTTTGGTATCGTCATGTGGCGATTACTTCGTATGAGCTATTATGGCGCTTCGAATTTTGAAGTTCTTTACAGTGCTGGTGTCATGATGTATTTTATGAGTCATATCGTGATCAATATTGGAATGAACATGGGATTATTACCCGTCACAGGTATCACACTACCATTTCTTTCTGCAGGTGGGTCTCATATTATGGCGGAATTTTTGGCTATTGGTATTGCACTGAGCTTTTATCGAAATGCTCATCGTACATATCGCGAAGATGCACAGACAGAACTTATTGGTATCGATCTTAAGTCATGATTCTCGTAGATGGAAAAAAAATAGCACATACGATTGAAACAGAGCTTTCTCTGAGACTTTCAGATTCTTTGAAACCTCGACCTCGTTTAGGCATTATTTATGCTGGGGAAAATTCTGCTATCGAAAGCTTTATTGCCATTAAACAAAGATTTGGCAAGCGACTTGGTATCGACAATGAACTTACTCGACTTTCCGAAAATGTTACGACGCGAGAAGTTATTTTTTCTATTCTTGAAAATGCAAAAAAATACGACGGTCTTATCCTTCAACTTCCACTTCCTGCACATGTTGATCGTGAGCAGATTTTTTCCTCAATTCCTCCTGAGTGTGATATTGATGTTCTTGGTACACAGCAGTATAAAAAATTCCTAAACAAAGAAATGCAATGTTTGCCACCTGTTGCGGGGGCTGTTGCAGAAATCGTTTCTTTTTACTCTGTCGATTTAGCATTTAAAAAAATTGTTGTCGTGGGGGCCGGCAGACTTGTCGGGGCTCCTGTTTCAGATTGGCTCACACGTGAAGGATTTGCATTCTCTCAAGTTGACGAACATACCCCAGAAAAAGAGAAGTTTTTTCATGATGCTGATATTATAATTACAGGGGTCGGAACTCCAGGTGTCATTCAACCGAGTATGCTAAAAGACGGTGTAGTGCTTTTGGATGCTGGCACCTCGAGCCACGCGGGTTCAGTCGCTGGAGATTGTGATCCCGATTGTAGTTTACGAGCTTCTCTTTTTACTCCAGTTCCAGGAGGAATGGGGCCGATCACCGTTGCTATTCTTTATAGAAATCTAATTCAAACATGTCTCTCAACATAACAATTTTTCAATGGTTGCACTCTTTGGCAGGGCTGAATCCCGTTTTGGATAGCGTCATCATTTTTATTGCAGATTCGCTTGATTCGGTACTTCTTGTTTTTATTGTTATTTTCTTACTCATGGACTTTCATGAAAAAACCGACGATCCTGAAGAGTCGGTAGGTACCTGGGCTAAAGAAATGTTGATAGTTGGCACAGTCTCTTTTCTTTCGTGGGCAGCAGCTGACTTAGTATTCAAAGGTTTTTTTGCTATTCCTCGTCCCTATGAAACGCTTGAAACTGTGCAGGCTCTTTTCCAATACGGAAGTATGGATAGTTATCCGTCGGGTCACGCTGCATTTTTTGCAGGGCTTGCGATTTCACTTATGTTTGTGCATCGACGTGTTGGTCTCACTATGACGGTTTTTGCCGCACTCATACCTATTGCTCGAGTTATTGCTGGTGTTCATTTTCCTTTTGATATCATTGGAGGATGGATTTTGGGTGGGGCAGTAGCGTTCTCTATATTTGGCTTATATTCTCTTTTGAAACGACCTAGCATCGATCCTAACATTTCGGGGCGTTCACAAAATTATCCGGACACTTTACAGCGTCTATCAAAAAATCTCGACGTTTCTCCACACCCTCAAAATGAATCTGAACAAACAGGTCATTTCAAAAAAGGCCCAAATGCGTTCAATGTTTCTTAAAAACTTCTCATACTTGTCGCAAAACTCAAAACGTTGTCTTTTGATGTTCAGACGAAAAATCATGGTATGATATGCCCGTACAGAGCCTTATTGGGCAATTATTTTTTTAAATTATATGAAGATTTGGACATTACGAACTTTTGCTTTCTTGGCTTTGTTTGCTGGCCTTGTGCTTGGATACTATCTTTACACGTCTCAAGATTCAAAACCTTTTGAACTAGGGCTGGATCTTTCTGGCGGAAGTCGTCTCGAATATAGCGCTGATATTTCTGGAATTCCTTCAGCTGATATTGATGATCGCATGGAAGCACTGCGAGAAATTATTGAGCGACGCGTCAATGTTCTCGGAGTTTCTGAACCAGTTGTTCAGACAGAGACGGCACGTCTTGGACAAGATGGCGTTGATCATCGTCTTATTGTGGAGCTACCGGGAATAACTGACATTGATGAAGCGATACGCACGATAGGACAGACACCAACTCTAGAATTTAAAATTGAAAATCCAGAATTCGACGCAAATGCTGTTCAGTTGCAGATAAAAGAAGCAATTGCAAACGGAACGGACATTCAGGGTTTGAATTTTGATTTTCCTGAACAATATCTTGATACAGAATTAACAGGACGATATCTCAAGCGTGCTCGCGTGGAATTTACTCAGGGTGTTGCGCAAGGTACTCAGAATTTTGGTCAGTCACAAAATCTCACAGGAACACCATATATCTCTATTGCATTTGACGGAACGGGCGGAGATCTTTTTGAAAAAATTACTGGAGAGAATGTTGGGAAAACAATAGCAATATATCTAGATAGTGCGATTATTTCAGCTCCTGTAGTACAGACTGCGATTGCGGGTGGAGAAGCGGTTATTACGGGTAGTTTTACACCTGAAGAAGCTCGTGAACTCGTCGGGAGACTTAACTCTGGCGCCTTACCTATCCCCATTGGTGAACCAGTATCAGTGACGACTATTGGGCCTTCACTCGGGACAGAAGCGATTAATGCAGGTATTTATGCCGGAATTCTTGGTTTCATTTTTGTTGTTCTCTATATGGTTCTTTGGTATCGTCTTCCTGGCTTTTTGGGATCTGTAGCTTTGTTATTCTACGCTATACTTACGCTCTCTTTGTTTAAGGTTATTCCAGTAACGCTCACCGCAGCTGGTATTGCAGGATTTATTATATCGATCGGCATCGCGGTAGACGGAAATATTCTTATTTTCGAACGTATGAAAGAAGAAGTGGCGCGAGGTCGTACTATATATGATGCAACGCGCATAGGTTTTAATCGCGCATGGCCTTCTATTCGTGATTCAAATATTTCGAGTCTAATTTCAGCGGTAATTCTCTACTGGTTCGGCTCTGCACTTATTCAAGGATTTGCTCTTACGTTTGGTATTGGAGTGCTTGTCTCTATGTTTTCCGCAATTACTATCACGCGCCTCTTCCTTTTTGCTCTAGCAGGAAAAGGCGAGACGAAGCTTGGTCGTTTTATCTTTAACTCTGGAATTAACTAAGTATATGAATATCATTAAATATCGAACTGTATATTTTATTATCGGAGCAATTCTTGTGGTTGCTTCAATCGTTACGATTGCTGTAAATGGTTTGAACTTTGGTATTGAATTTACAGGAGGCTCAATTCTTGAAGTTGCTTATGAAACAGAACGGCCGGATATTGTAGAATTGCGCAATGCTGTAAGTGTTGCAGGTTTTGACGCACAAGTACAATACTTGGGTGATTCAGAAAGCATTCTTTTGAGAACACGGGAACTTTCTGAAAATGAAAAGGCTACATTGTTTGATGTCATTGCTCCTTTATCAGAACTCGAGCCAACACTTGTTCGTGCTGACACGGTAGGTCCAACGATCGGTAGTGAACTTCGAACGAAAGCACTCATCGCGATTGCTCTTGTATCGGTGCTCATTATTCTTTTCATTGCATATGTCTTTCGAAAAGTTTCTAAACCTGTTTCAGCTTGGAAATACGGTGTTGTGGCAATCCTCGCTCTGCTTCATGACATCATTATACCAATAGGAATTTTTGCTTTTTTTGGGTGGGAGATTACGAGTCTTTTTGTTGTGGGGCTTCTTTCTATTCTCGGGCTTTCAATCAACGACACAATCGTTGTCTTCGATCGTATACGTGAAAATCTTCGGGAAAGCTATCGCGAAGACGCATCGCATGTCACAGAAGATTTTGAAGAAATTGTGGGATATTCACTTTCGCAAACCATTGGACGATCAATTAACACTTCACTGACTCTCGTTTTTGTACTTTTGGCACTCATCATCTTTGGTCCAGAATCAACCCAAAGCCTTGCTATCGTATTGTTGATAGGTATTACACTTGGAACGTATTCGTCAATTTTCTTAGCAAGTCCACTTCTTGTAACACTTAGTAATATGACAAAAAAAGATTCTTCTTCAGAAAATGAAGTTGTGCTATAATGATTTTATAATCATTAACTAATTTTTCCTATGATAATTATCTGGATAATTTTTGGAGCTATACTTGTAGGCTTTTTATGGGGTATTGCTCTGTATAACGGTTTCATTACACTGCGAACACGCACTCAGGAAGCTTGGGCAGATATTGATGTTCAGCTTAAGCGTCGTTATGATCTCATTCCGAATCTCGTCAATACAGTAAAAGGTTATGCGTCGCATGAGCGCGAGACGTTTGACTCTGTTACATCGGCACGTGCGCGTGCAACTCAGATCCATGTCGATGCTAGTCAGCTTACACCAGAAACACTAACTCAGATGGCGGGCGCAGAATCCGGACTTACACAAGCACTTGGCAAACTTCTCGCTGTTGCGGAGAGTTATCCAGATTTGAAAGCAAATGAGAATTTTATCGAACTTCAGCGTGAACTTTCAGATACAGAAAATAAGATTCAAGCAGCACGTCGTTTTTATAACGGTAATGTTCGTGATCTTAATATTAAAATTGAAAGTTTTCCATCTAGTATTATTGCGAATATGTTTTCTTTTGTAAGAATGGAATTCTTTGATCTCGAAGAAAACGACGCTGCGAAAGAAGTTCCAAACGTTACATTCTAGTAGACTGATTATAAATATAAATGTGATTGCCAGAAAATTATATCTGAATGTCTTATCTTGTCTTACAAAAAAAAGCACGCTCGTGTTATGTGTGTCTTTTTTTGTCTGTGTAATTTTCGTGCTCTCACTTTTTTGGGCTGGATATTCTGCTTCATTTGTAAAGCATGCAGCTGCACAAGAAAATCCCTTCATTACTTCAGAAAACATAGAATCCATATCTTATACTTCAGAGCAAGAGTATATCCGAGAATTTGGCGTGAGCATCAATATCTTGCCATCAGGTGAAATGAGTATTTTCGAACGTATTGAGTATGATTTTGGTGCGACGCCCAAGAGAGGAATATATCGTACTATTCCAACTCGCTATGAATCTTCGTTTTGGAATCGTCGGTTTATTCAGATTGATGTTCTGGAAGTCCGACGTGATGGAGATCTCGAACCCTATACGATTCGCAGCAAACGAGGAGAAATCTTGATACGAATAGGTGATCCCGAGACATATTTGTCTGGTACTGAGGTTTATGAAGTTTTGTATATTGTGCGGGGCGGACTTACTTTTTTTGAAACGTACGATAAGTTTCTTTGGAATGTGACACCTTTTGATACGACAGTACCGATCGAACGGTCTTTTGCATCTATCGCATTGCCTGTACATCCTCAAGATACGGAGGCGAGAGTTTCGTGTTTTGAAGGTGTTGTTGGATCCATTGATCAATGTGACATTCAACAGGATGAAAAATCATTTCTTTTTGCTTCACGTCAGGCATATAATCAGGGTGAAGGTCTCACTCTCGAGATTGAATTTAAAAAAGGAATAGTGAAGGAGCCACAAGATTTTGCTGGCATCCTCGGATATCTTGGCTGGTACTGGCCTGTATTTATTCCATTTACTATTTTCATTTTGATATTTTTTATTTGGAAAAGATATGGCAAAGATTATCCTCTCGAACCTGTTATTGCTCTCTATGAACCTCCTGCTAATATCTCGCCTCTTATGGTTGGAACAATCATTGATAGAAAATTAGAGCTGCGGGATATTGCTGGAGGAATTGTTCATTTGGCGGAACAAGGATATATTTCTTTGAATATCATACAACCTAAAGGTGTTTTAGGCTCGCTTGACATTATGTTGGTGCTAAAAAAGTCTGTTGAATCTATTCCATTTCCCTATGAAAAAGAACTTCTCATTGCAATTTTTGACGGAAACACACATGTGGGTGATTCTATAGTTTATAGCGAAGTCCTTGAAGCACCATCTGTATTGGCTCGTATGAAAAAAGTAAAAAGCATGGTCACAAAAAAGCTCTTTGATGATGGTTATTACCACAGCATGTCTGAGGTCATTGGTTTCGTAATGATCGCTGTAGCACAATGCATTTTTGCTCTCCTCTTTTTTCTTCCAATGAGCCCCATTGGCGTTCTGAGTGTTGCTTTGAGTGGGATTTTGATATTTGGCTTTAGTTTTTTTATGAACAAGCCAACGAGTAAGGGGACAGAAATTATTCGACACATCAAGGGTTTTAAAATGTTCCTTGCGACCATAGAAAAAGAACGCTATAAATTTTTTAATCCACCGGAACGCACACCAGAGCAATTTATGCATTATTTGCCATACGCAATTTCATTTGGAGTAGCAGATGAATGGACACAGCTTTTTGTGAACACACCCATGAGTAGTCCAAGCTGGTACAGTTCATCAGATGAATTTTCTGTTACATCGATGTCTCATATGTTGTCAGGAGAGATGCCAGGATTTTTTGTACATCAAAGAGCAAATTTTTCATTTTCGTCGAACGGAGGTTCCAGCTCTTCTGGTGGCGGAAGAAGTGGCGGAAGTGTTGGAAGCTGGTAGAATAGAGCTATGTCTACACTTTATACACATTACGATGCAAATATTCGAAAAACGTGGCTTCTCGTTTCTGTATTTCTTATTGTTGCTATGGCTGTAGGTTACGGTCTCTCCTACTATTTTAGAGAACCATATATTTTGATAGGTGTTTCTATTTTTGCAATTTTGCAGGCTGGTATTTCATATTGGTTTTCAGATCGTATTGTTTTAAAAATGCACAATGCAAAACACATTGATCCAGATGATAAAGGAGTGAATACCATGACTCCTCAAGAACGGGAACTATATCGAATTGTTGAAAATCTTGCTATAACAGCAGGACTTCCTATGCCTCGTGTCTATATCATTACAGACCAAGCAGCAAATGCATTCGCAACGGGGCGTGATCCAAAACATGGTGTAGTTGCAGTGACTTCAGGATTGCTTGCGATACTGGAGAGAGATGAACTCGAAGGTGTTGTGGCACATGAACTTGGGCATATAGGGAATCGCGACATGCTGATCTCAACAATGGCTGTCGTATTAGTAGGGTTTGTGGCGATAGCGTCTGATCTTTTTTTGCGATCGCATTTATATTTTGGAGGAGGGGACAGGCGCAATAGCGGAAATGCAGGACTCATTTTATTGATTGTTGGGATTGCTCTCGCTATTTTAGGGCCGATCTTTTCGACATTGTTACAACTCTCTATATCTCGTAAAAGAGAATATCTGGCAGATGCCACGGGAGCAATTCTTACTCGATATCCCGAAGGTCTTGCACGAGCACTTGAGAAAATTCATGCACATTCGACACCCATGCGCACAGCAAGTAAGTCCACAGCGCATCTTTTTATAGCAAATCCTTTTGGTTCAAAGGCGCGACTTTCTTCGCTTTTTGCCACTCATCCTCCTGTTGCTGAAAGAATGCGTCGTCTTCGTGAGTTGGCTTAAAATAGTACGAAAACATTAAATTTTAAGAGGGTCTAAAAGTGGTACGATACATTATACCTATCTTGATTTGACTTTATTGGGGAGCCTTGATACCTGTGGCGAGATTGTGTACAGTTGTGTGGCGCCACCTTAGCTCAGTTGGTAGAGCAATGCCTTCGTAAGGCAGAGGTCCGGAGTTCGACCCTCCGAGGTGGCTCTATTTTATTGACAAATCAGTATTTTTGGAGAGGTGCCAGAGTGGTCGAATGGGACAGTCTCGAAAACTGTTGTGTGGGAAACCGCACCGAGGGTTCGAATCCCTCTCTCTCCGCCAACACATTTTTTTATCGGTGTCAACCCGCTTACATGAGTAAGTGGTGCGACCCATATAGCCATGATAGAGGTGCGACTCACGTAGTTCGAATCCCTCCGTCTCCGCCAACACA
>Ga0163155_10001592_pt1 | contig 27221 bp, 23 predicted proteins | sample OliLakLV19SP4G1_FD_148611 | JGI IMG/M metagenome (GOLD analysis project Ga0163155, IMG submission 148611) | Freshwater microbial mat bacterial communities from Lake Vanda, McMurdo Dry Valleys, Antarctica - Oligotrophic Lake LV.19.SP4.G1 | ecosystem: Environmental > Aquatic > Freshwater > Lake >... | reverse complement strand
GTATTTAGCCTTTCCGGTTAGTTCCGGTAGATTCCCTCAAGCCACTCGTGTCTTGAGGTACTCAAGAACAACAACGTAAGAGATATATTATTTTCACGTACGGGACCATTACCCTCTAGGGTCACGCTTTCCAGCATGTTCCGTTAATAACATATTTTTTAACTCTCTCAATATAAATTGAATTGTTGCCTTACAACCCCCAGCATCATTCCCACAACACACATAATGCATCGTGAGAATGAAGCTAGGTTTGGGCTTCTTCCTTTTCGCTCGCCGCTACTAAGGAAATACTTATTAGTCTCTTTTCCTCCGGGTAATGAAATGTTTTACTTCCCCGGGTACGCATGTTACATCAAGTGCAACATTCCGACTTGCGTCGGAGGGTTTCCCCATTCGGAAATCTTTGGGTCGCAGGTTGCTAGGCACCTCACCAAAGCTTATCGCAGCCAAACTACGTCCTTCATCGCCTCTTCTAGTCTAGGCATCCACCATATGCTCTTAAATTTCGTATTAGGAAATTTAAAAACCACAATTGCATCGCGCTTACACGCGATACTTTTTTTATCCTGTTACATACAATTAACATCACATGTAACATTTTTTTATTTTCTGCTTTTACATATACGGTTTTCTATCACAGTACATGGTGTTCCACTTTTCGATACTATCGAAAAACAAAAACACTTCCATCTCCACACCACTAAGACCTCAGAAAAAGGATGCGTGACAGACATGATCACAAGAGTCGTTTGCTTACCAACTCACTATGTGATTTTTTTCAAAAAACGTCTAATGTGTGAAGGTCATTTTAATCCGTACCCCAGAGCGATTTTAAACAAAAAAACCGCTTGAAAGCGGTGTGCGATAACATCAAAAAACGTTATCGTTTCCGCTTGTGTAAAGGATTAAATGATGTACGCATATCAGAGATAAATACCAGTATATAGATATTTGTTTTTGAGTCAAGGGGTTTGCTGTGGGTACAATTGAAGGGTCAATAAAGGGGCCAATAAAAAGAAAAGAGCCCCTTTGGGGCTCTGGTAAAAATGTGCGAAAAACCACCTTAAAGCACGTTATTCAAACGCGCGGTCAGTGGAAGCAATGACGACGAAGCAACACCGCATGATGATGCGGACTGTGCGCGAAATAGCCCCACCCCACAATGTCGCCACGATCATTGATGTCTGTGATCTGCTCGAGGCGAAAGTTTGTGGGGCCAATGAGGTCTCGCAAGTCGACCATATCGCCCTCCTCACTCCACAGAAAAAAAGAATCGCCGGATGAACCAATAACCATGCCGGCGTTATTCACCGCATACGCCTCGCTATTGTTTCCCCACAATGTACCGAGATCAAATACAGTGCCGTCACGCCACAGACATGCATGATGATAGCCCGTGGAAAGCCATGAATGTCCAACCACAAGACCATGATCATTCACGTCAGATGCAATGCTGTGTGCACCACCGAGCGATGCGAGTTCTACCAACTCACCGTGAGTAGAGCGCAGGAAAGCCACAGTGGAAATACCCACAGGTGATGTACTTTGAAAAAAACCAACAACATCACTGCGCTCGTTGATAGCAGTTGCAACACTGTAGTGGAGCTTCGGGAAAAGATCGATCATGGTTCCGTCGCGCCAGAGGAACGCATGATTTTCATACTTCTGCGTAAACGACACCCCAACAACAACCCCCGAATCATTAACACAGTAGGGCGCACAAAATGGCCCGCCCAAAGACCCGAGGTTGTGCAAAACTTCTTCATGAAACATCCATCCCTCATTACCACTCATACCCACCATGTGCGCAGCATTGGAAATTGAAAGTGCCACACTAGAATTAGCCGAGGTAATCTCCTGCGCATTACCAAAAGTGTCCCACACGCAGGCATGTTGATTGATGAAGCCTTGAGTAGACTCACCCACCACCACGCCCGTATTGTTGATACCAAGCGCACGAGAGCTTTCGTGTCGCGGCAAGGTGCCGAGATCGATCACCGCATACGCATACATAGCGCAAGAAGCACTACTCCATGCAGAAACAAAAAACGAAACACAGAAAACGAAGATCCAGATGTACGGACGCATGCGATATATCCTTTCGGTAAGGTGTTGAACAATCCTCTATCAACGTACACAAATGAACCTAAAATATATCTAAAGAAAAAATAAAATCCGGCTAATTAATTAATCGGACCGATTAATTCCCATCAACACAAAACGCCCCGTAGGGCGTTTTGTTCACACATATGCAATTCGTAAATCAAAAAAATAGTTAGTCTCGTCGAGTAATCTCTTCTCGAGTCTTTTCGATAAATCGAGAAGCTGCATCTTGACCACCAAGACCGAAAGCAAGCCCAAGCGCTAAAGAAAGCGCAATCACAACACCTGTAAAGATTGTCTGAATAAATGTTTGTGCGATACCGAGCTGAGACAATGCGACAAGAAGACCAAAAATCCAAATGGTCCACCTTGTTACTGCTCCGAGCAAGTGTGCTGATCGAAATTCAGCAGCTCGAGCTGAAGTAACAACAACCTTTTGCATTACATCTCCAATCACTGCAGCAAGAAGGAGTACAAGCACTGCAACAATTACGTTTGGCAAGTACAACAACACTACATTGTAAAGGAACATGTTTACCTGAGTAAGGCCCAAGACATCAAACGCAGCAATAAGAAATACGATAATTACAAACCATTCAACAAGTGCGCCGATAAAATACCCAACGTTGAGGTGTAGACCCCCTCGTCGAACAATGTCTTCAACTCCTGCTTTTCGAAGTGCTTCGTCAACACGAAGTGACTTTATTATCTGAGAAACAAAACGCCCGAGTAGAGATCCTATTACCCATCCGATGATAACTATAAGAATCGCGATAATAAGATTCGGTAGAAATGAAATGATACCATTCCATAAACTAAAGAAAGATTGACTGAGTCCAGCTGTCCATGTATCAAATGTCATGTTATTAATTTTTACCTGATCTACAGGTACGCATTACGCATCACGCAATGTATTAAACTTATAATAATGTTACCAAAAAAACCTCCAGATTCCCTCTGTTAGTATAGCATGGAGACTTTTAAGACTCTCATAGCCAAAAGGTGGCTGTGGATAACGATTATTCTATACCAAGCTTATTAATTACCTTCTCATGAGGAAAATCGAGTATATCTGCAATAAGTTTATCGCACATATTTAATCGATATTGAAAATCATCTGTTTCAAGTGCAGCGTATTTAAGTTCTTTACCAAGCTCAGATTCAAGTGAACGAACTACTGTATCAAGTGAGGTTTTTTTAATATTATCCCCAACAATCAAAAGATCAACTCGACTTTCCCACTCCTGAATAAATACACCCGATATCGCCAAAAATTTTATATTCCCCACTTTGCGCATTTTTTCCACGAGCTCTTTATGACGAAAAGGATTTATATACACCAAAAAATCTTGGAGCGGTTGTAGATACTGAAATGTAGAATCGAGCATCCAACCAGATGTTTTTTTCTTTATAACAACTTTTTTTGATCCACGTTTCTGTATCATATCTCGCACAAACACCTTGTCTTTTATTAAGCCAATTTTATGAAGATTAATAAGTTCATTGCGAATACCGCGCGGGCTTGTATTTATTCTCTCTGAAATCTGCGCGATGTCGTATGCAGAAGTTGGATTAAACATAAAAAGTCGCATTAATTTCACTTTTGTATTACTGCCAAATACTTTTTCAAGAATATCCATATATGGAGGATAGTATATAGTATTGTAAACTCTTCTTCAAACAAAAAATCCCCAGTTTTGGGGATTTTTTGTACTCTTTTGAGATATTATCTAGATTTTTATTTACTTTAACTCAACTTTTCCTCCTGCTTCCTCAATTCTCTTCTTAAGAGCTCCGGCATCTTCTTTCTTCATACCCTCCTTCAATACTGATGGAGCAGCATCAACAAGATCCTTCGCTTCCTTAAGACCAAGACCGAGTACTTCCTTTACAATCTTAATAACTGCGATCTTTTGTGCACCACCATCAGCAAGATGAACAGTAAACGAAGACTGTTCATCTGCAGCGGCGGCGACACCGGCTGCAGCGGGAGCTGCAACTGCAGCAGCAGATACTCCAAACTTATTCTCAAGTAATTTTACGAGCTCGTGCAAATCTAATACAGACATGTTTTCAATACTTGATACAATGTCTTTAAATTTTGCGGGAACTTCAACGTTTGTTTCTTCCATGTGTGTAATAATTAATACTAATTAAGCTTTCTTTTTTGCAACTTCAGAAAGAGCGACGGCAAAACACTGCAACGGTGAATTGATAAGATTTAGAAACTGAGCACGAAGTGTTTGGAGAGACGGAATTTGTGCAACCATTGTCATAGATGCTTTATCCATATATTTTCCCTCAAATACTCCCCCCAAAATAGAGATCTTATTCTCAAATTTTTTCTGGAATGAATATACTTCACGCGCAGGAGCAATCATGTCTTTTCCATATACAAGCGCAAGCTCGCCCACAAGCTCGGGCATCTCTCCCTCAATTTTTGCTTCCGCAAAAGCTTTTCGAGTAAGTGTTTTTTTTGCCACAGTGTATCCTACTTCTTGCACATGAAGTGCTTTTCGAAGTTCGGTTGTGTTATTCATAGATAGCCCATGAAAATTTACAAACACGACAGATGCAGAATCTTTTGCGATTATATTAAGATCGCTCAAAATTTCCTTCTTTTTTTCTTTTGATATAGCCACGTTAGTTTTTTTCGTTAAATAAAAAATCGACCAAAAGGCCGAGAAAGAAAAGCTTTTATAAAGCGTCGCTAAAGCAAACACTTCACAACCACATTTGTCTCGATAGGGCTTTTTCAATACATTTCTGCCATTGATGCCTATTGTCTTTGACCTTATACAGACAATACTAGCAAAACTCACAGGACTGGTCAACTTCCCCCACAAACTCAATACTACTTTGCATATATTCCAAGTCTTGTTCTATAGGTTGGTATACAAAATAATTGGTGATAAACATTGCAGAAAGACTCATGACAATTACAGAAACAAAGCCGACAAAAAATTTTAGAAAAGTTCGATCAAAATATTTTATCATATAACGTATAGTATAACGCAAAGAAGAGTAGACTGACAAAGCAGGATATACACACAACAAAAAACCACCCGTGAAGGTGGTTTTTTGTAACCCGTCTTAACTACTTACGCAATCAAGATAAAGTTGCCCCGCACAATTTAGCCCGTGATACTAAGACCTGTAATTGTGTCGGTTGTAAAGTCACCAAGATCAAATGTGTACAACTGATTCATAACGTCTTGGCTTGTTGTATCCCAATCAAATCCTGTTAGATACACACCGGCGGCTACGTTATCACCCCCAGCGTTGACTGATACTGTAAATGTAAAGTTTCGTGTACCACCACTCTCAATAAGGAATTGTTTGTTACCAGAAATGTTTATGTCATCTGACTCGTAACCATTATCCGCTGTAAGAATAGCATCTCCGTAACCGTACGTTCCAGTAGTAGTACCTGTACTTGAATCAGAGGTTGTTGCCCACGCAAGACCGTTTGTTGCAGCCAAAGGTGTCTTTATAGCAGGAACTGTGTCTCCATCAAGGTACACGTCTTCATCTCCAATAGCAGTTACTGAGAATTTGATCTTGAAGAGTACAGAATCTGGAGAACCAACTACTGTTCCTGTTTTCACTGTCTCATCCGCACCTGTAAACTCAACAACGATACCCGAAGTTCGAAGTTCTATTTCACCTCCGTCCGCATCAGTAGAAAGATCAACATCATCCCCTTCTGCATCTTCTGCATCAATTGTTGATGCATCAACGAATGCGTAGAATGAGTAACTGTCCCATCCGTTGTCCTCAACATCGTTGAAGTCAGCTTCTACAGTAAACTCGATCTCTTTGTCCTCATCAATTGTAAGATCGAGGTTATCAAAGAGAACTGTTCCTGTAGCAGCGTTCGTGATGGTATCAGATGCAATCTCATCACCGTCAGCAAAGAGTGTCAATTTTTTAAACACCTGTGTGAACGATGTTGATGTAGCTGTAGTTGTTGCAAACCCGAGACCAATTTCATCTACCCAGTTGTCTGAAGAATCAGACTCAAGAGTAAATCGTAGGATCTCGACTCCTTTTGTATCAACATCTTTTTCTACTCCTACAATTCGATCCTCATTATCACTAGACTTGGTTTTTAGAGTAAGATCCCCAGCATCCGCTGCTTCAATAGAGAAGTTCTCCTCATCAAGATCAGAACTTCCTACGTATGTTTCTGAGATTCCTGCACCATCGGTAGCTCGAATTCCATCATCTGGAATAAGGACTGCCCACTCCTCATCAGCATCATCAGAATCAAGGTTGCCTATAGCAGATACGGCAATATGCAATTTAACCTTATCACCTTCGTCAACAATAATATCAAGACCAGAGAATCGGAATGAATATACATCCTCTTCAATAGCCGCAGTTGTAAAATCACCATCTCCAGCATCATTCTCATCCGCTTCATCTACATCCATAGTAGCAAGTTTTTCGTCACCGTGGTATAGAGAAACTTCTGTGATGTAATCATCAAGATTTGAACTTGCTGCATTATCTGCGGCATCTGTCAAAGTGAAATCTACATCAACTCGATCAATCGTCATTTCTGAATCTTCAGCTTCAAATTCAACTCCGAAAACTTTTACATCTTCTTCGTCTTCATAAAGAGTAGACTCAACATCTGAATTGTCGTTGTCGATATCAACAAGTTGTCCTTCTTTTCCACTAGCTGTTGAACCTGTTGAACCCGTACTACCAGAACATGACGCCCCGGTCGTAAAACTGAATCCAGTAGTTGAAATACACCCAGCTGGGAATGAACCACTTGTTGAACCACCGCCGGTAGTTCCACCCATCATCATTGCAACCTTAGCTTCTGTGATTGATCCGTAATAACCAACTGCTGGAGATATACCGTTTGCTGACTGGAAAGCTGCAAGTGCTGCAGTTGTCTGAGAACCAAAGTATCCTGTAGCCCCAGCTGAAATACCAAAGCCTTTTGAGATCAAAAAGTTCTGAAGTTGTGTAACCCCACCCCCTGAGCTTCCCATTGTAAGGGGAGCTATTGGATTTGAACCAGTGACCATAGAACTTGAAGAACCTCCTGATAATGCTGCGATCTGAGCTTGCAGAGAAGCAACAAGTGCTTGAAGTGCAGCAAGATCAGTAGTTTGCGCTGATACTGGAGCAGAAACTGCGCCAAAAGCAGCAAACACCATCATGAAACCCACAACTCCTGCAAAAACTCGTGCAGTTTTTGATTTTTTAAACATAATATAATTTTCTAAAGTGAACAATCTTTTCCGTTTTATTAATAATGTGTGGAAAAGATATTATTTTTTATAATTGCTAACTGCAATCAATATATGAATTCGTTCGACGCATTCATATACTAATTGTTTGTGTATTAAGATGATTACTCACCCTACACACGCCAAACCTCCACTAACCGAAACCTTAATTTACTCTCCCTCTCTAACGAGTAGATCGAAAGGTAAACCGACACAAGGCAACGGGCTAGTTATAGAAGAGTAGTCTGAAAATCTGAGTGCAGCCGTTACAGAAAAAATCGTACAGTATTCCTATACGCACATAAACGTTCTTCTAAAATCGGAATATGTAATTTTCAAAGGGCTCTCTGAATTCGGCTTTTCCTGTACATGAGACGCTGTAAACGAGTCATTCTTACATTCAGAAACATATATAAACAGTGAAATTCGACATGTTGTCAATACGCCACCATATATAGGATAAATATACCCTTTCCTGAAATAACCTGCAAAACAACGGGTGGGGATAACTCCTTATTTCTACACACGTATTGTACAGATACTTAAAAGCGAACTTAGAGAGTATAAGCGAAAAAAAGCCTTAAAGTCAACAAATGGGGAGTTTTTAAAAATTACGCAAAAGAATACCTACTCCATCGACGCTCGCCACGCTTCTTTAAGACACCTTGTTCAACCATAGAAAGTAGCTCCCGTTGTAGAGTTTTTTCACTACAATTATCTATAAGCAGTGCAACGTCCTTTACCATTATTTCACTCTGTTTTTTAAGTAAATTCAAAATAACACTCTGTCTGCTTGTTTTTTTAACCAATACAGCACCATATGCAGCTTTAGGTGCATTATCTTTTTGTGCTTTAGGATATCGGGTCTTTAGTATATTTTGTCCTTTTAAAATTTGAGTTGGAGCGGGTTGATTAGTCTTGTCTTTTATTACAGAGAGAGTAGGGGGGTTCATGTAGGACAACTGTTCCACGCCCTGCGAATAGAGCGGTGGGATTTGTCGTGTTGGCAATGGATCATTGAAAAAGTTGTTCGGAAGCAAAAATGTTTCTGTTGATTGTTTTGTATTAGATACAGAATCAAGCAGTAAAACAAACTCTTTTTTAAGAACTTCAAAATTCATGCTAGAAATAAAACCGGCGAAGTATGCGATCTGGAGCAGAGAAATCATTTCAAGAACCGTCGTTTTTATTGCATTTGATAATGCCTCTTGTTCTGAAGGAAGTGCATCTTTATAAGACATAACGCTCGACAACAATTTTAGTCCTAACTCGCGCAGCTCCCAACGAAGAGGTTCTTCTGGTGAAAGAAAGTTGGTTACCAAATACAGTGCTGCTAAGATTTTTTCTGTCTTTTTGTATTGAAAAAGAAAGTTTTCGTCTGATACTCCGACATGCTTAAAAAGGCTAGAATTATCAATATATTTGAAATCATCACGGGAAACCGGAGTTTGAGCCTCTATTTTTTTGTCCTTATTATCATCCATTTGAATACTATATTCTGTCCTATATTTTGTCCTTATTTATAAAAGACTTTTCTATTTCTAGAATATGTCCATTATAGAATACAAAAAGACAAGTGTAAAGGCCTTTATCCCCTTTATCTTTTCTTCACCAAAACATTACCCCCAAAACGTACACTACTGGTATGACAAAAAGCCCTCAAATATTGTGTGTTACTATGTATGCATATTATCGAGTTTACATATTAATACTAATGGCTAAAAAATATTCCAAAGAAAGGGGAAGAAAAGGTGGTTTATTGGGGGGTCTAAAAGAAGAAACCCTAAACGGTATTCTCGCCGTAGTCTTCTTTGTATGCGCTATCTTCTTTGGACTATCCGCATTGGGAAAAGCGGGGGTTGTGGGAAAATATACCTACAACGGACTTGAAGTACTCCTTGGTATTGGATATTTTCTCCTACCGGTAGTTCTTATCGCACTCGGGATCGCTCTTCTTCTATCAATCAAAAAAAACTTAGTACTCACTCAAAGTATTGCTACGGCAGTCCTCTTCTTCTCTGCGCTCGGTATTATAGAACTCACTTTTCCCACTCACGGTGGGATACTTGGAAAGGGAGTTTCTTTTTTACTCGTCAAATTGTTTGAATCAACTATCTCTTACATAATACTCGTCGCAGTTTCACTCATTTCAATATTAGTTGTATTTGATACAACACTCCAAATTCGACTCATTGCTCTTTTATGGAATAAATTCTTTGGTAAAAAAGAGGATGCCCCTCTCTCCACAAAAGAATCGGTGATACACATGCCCACTATCGAGCCAGCAGAAAGTGAGGCACAAAAAACACTCGACAAAAAAGATGCAAAAGAGTCTAGGGCACATCCTGCCGGAAAAGAGGAGGATTTTGGACTTCGTCCTCTTACAAGCAGAATTGGTACACCGTATACCCCACCCCCACTCTCTCTACTTGAAATAGACCGTGGCAAACCAGGTGTAGGTGATATAAAAGCAAACTCAGTAATTATTCAAAGAACACTTATGAATTTTGGTATCCATGTAGAAATGGATGAAATTTCAGTTGGACCTTCAATAACTCGCTATGCATTAAAGCCAGCAGAGGGTGTGAAGCTATCGCGTATAGTAGCACTCCAAAATGATCTCTCTCTCGCACTTGCTGCCCACCCACTACGTATAGAAGCACCAATTCCAGGTAAGTCTCTTGTGGGTATTGAAATGCCCAATAGTACAAAAACGACTGTTGGTTTGGGAACACTTCTCAGTGCTGAAGAATACAAAAGCTCAGACAAATCACTACTTATTGGTTTAGGAAAAGTAATTGCTGGAACCTCACGATTTGCGAATTTAGCAAAGATGCCCCATCTTCTTATTGCGGGGGCTACTGGATCTGGAAAATCGGTAACAATTCATGCAATCATCACTTCTCTACTTTATAGAAATTCACCCGAGCAGCTCAAGTTTATGATGATCGATCCTAAACGTGTAGAGCTGACGCTGTACAATAAAATCCCCCATCTTCTTACCCCAGTTATAACTGATCCAAAAAAAGCGATTCTCGCACTCAAATGGGCTGCAAAAGAAATGGATAGACGTTACGATGTTCTCGAATCTCAATCAGTACGAGATATTGATTCATATCATAAAAACGTTCTTGAACCAGCACTAAAAAAGATCCGAGAAAAAGGTGTGAAAAACGACGACGAAAAAACACCTGAAACAATGCCATATGTTGTGGTTATTATTGATGAACTTGCAGATATCATGCAAACATACCCACGAGAGCTCGAAGCGGCAATTGTTCGTTTGGCACAAATGAGTCGTGCTGTGGGTATCCACCTCATTCTTTCAACCCAACGACCATCAGTAAACGTTATCACAGGACTCATCAAAGCAAACGTCCCTGCTCGAATCGCACTACAAGTTTCATCCCAAATAGACTCCCGAACAATTCTTGATACCGGAGGCGCTGAAAAGCTTCTTGGTGCTGGTGACATGCTCTACCTTTCAGGAGAAATGTCCCAACCACAACGTATCCAGTCTGCCTTCATCTCAGAATCAGAAGTGAAAAGTGTTGTAAAATATCTTACCGATCAATTTAAAGATGAAATTCCAGAAGAAATTGATCTCAACACCAAAGGTGGTGGTAGAAACGCAATCTTTGAATCTGGCATAGGAGAAGATGCCGAAGACGATGACGATGACGAACTATACGAGGAGGCGCGAGAGATTGTTATTCAAGCAGGTAAAGCTTCCACCTCATTCCTTCAACGGAAACTTCGAGTGGGCTATGCCAGAGCTGCACGACTCATTGATATGCTTGAGGAGCGAGGAGTGGTAAGTCCTGGCTCTGGTGCAAAACCTCGAGATGTTATTGGAGTAGGGCCAAGAGATGAAACACTGATAGAAGAATCTATACCCGAAGAGCGTGTGTAAGAGGAGCGTATATAATATGTATAAGGTATACTTATAAGCATTAGGCACACCCATGAATAATCTAAAATCAACACTCAAAGTAATTCTCATAACACTTATCGTCTCAATAATTGGCGGTTACTCAATATATGAAGCACGAAACATTATCCGTGGACCTATTATAGAAATTGTCACACCCAGTAATGGATCTGTACTGGAAAATCCTCTTGTGGAAATAAAAGGGGTGGCGAATAACATTACATCTATTAGCCTAAACGACCGACAAATCACTGTAAATGAACAGGGTTTATTTAATGAAAAATTACTTCTCTCTCCTGGCTATAACAGCATTAAACTAAGTGTCTCAGATAGGTTTGGTAGGTACAAAGAAGAGATACTTGAGCTTGTACTTACAGAACATGAGTCTCTTGTGTTGACACCGTCGCAAGAATTAAATTAACAAAAATCACCATGACCAAAAAACAGAAACCCGTAAAAGAATCGAAAGATACAAAGGAAACAGGAGAACATAAAGGAAACAACCCAAGAATCGAAGAGGCGCTACGAGAGATAAAAACAAAATTTGGAGATGATTCAATCATGAAATTGGGAGAGAAACCCAGGGTAGATATTGATTCAATACCTACTGGATCAATCGGTCTTGATGCAGCACTTGGTGTAGGAGGATTACCCCGAGGAAGAATTGTCGAAATATTCGGTCCTGAATCATCTGGGAAAACCACGCTTTCCCTTCATGTAATTGCAGAAGCACAAAAAAAAGGAGGGGTTTGTGCATTTATCGATGCAGAGCATGCAATGGATCCTGAGTACTCAAAAAAGCTCGGTATAAAAATAGACGAGTTACTCATTTCGCAACCAGACACAGGAGAACAAGCCTTAGAAATCACCGAGAGTCTTGTGCGTTCAGGAAAGATCGATGTTATCGTCATTGACTCTGTCGCCGCCCTCACACCTAAAGACGAAATCGAAGGAGATATGGGCGCACATCACGTGGGAAAGCAGGCTCGACTTATGTCACAAGCACTTCGAAAGCTTACTGCAATTGTTGCAAAGAGTAACACAATTGTTATTTTTATAAACCAAATACGCATGCAAATTGGTGTGATGTTTGGTAACCCAGAAACTACACCCGGTGGCAAGGCACTTAAGTTTTATACTTCCATACGAATAGATATTCGTAGAATTGCCCAAATAAAAAAGGGTGACGACGTCATGGGATCTCGTATACGAGCAAAAGTTGTAAAAAATAAAGTAGCTGCACCATTCCGACAAACAGAATTTGATCTTATGTACAATGAGGGTATATCAAAAGAGGGAGAAATAATTGCTCTGGGAGAAAAACACGGCCTCATATCGAAATCTGGCTCAAGTTACTCATATGGAGAAACAAAACTTGGTCGTGGATATGATGCAACACGTCAATTTCTAAAAGAAAATCAACAGATATCTGAAGAGATCCTTGCTAAAATACGTGCACAGCTCGCTATCGCACTTTAAGGGTGGGCACTAAAACACAGCCAGAATAACAGGGTAAATAGTGCGGGTGTGGTAACTATGCTGTAATGTGTTCCAGCCAACACTACAGTAACACTACAGTAGACTTTCCCACCATCCTAAGGTAGACTCGTTTGTATTATGTTGGAATATAATGAAGTTGTAGAAAGAAAATATATTGTATACGAAGGAAATCCGTATGAAATACTAAGTTCACACGTATTTCGCAAACAACAGCGTAAACCAGTAAATGCAGTGAAAATGAAAAATCTCATCACTGGTAAGGTGGCTGAAGTTTCATTTCATGTTTCGGATAAAGTAGAGGAAGCAGACATGTCTACTCGAAACATTAAGTATTTATACACCAACAAAGATGTGTTTTGGTTTTGTGAAGTAAACGATCAAAGTAAACGATTTGAGATCAGTAAAAACATAATAGGAGCTGGTGCGCGATTCCTAAAAGTAAATTCAACAGTGAGTGCGCTTGTCTTTGGCGAAAGGATTATTGGTATAAGAACACCTGTGAAAGTAGACCTTAGGGTAATTGAGGCATTCCCTGCTGTAAAAGGTGACACGGCAAAGGGCGGAAACAAACAGGTAACAGTAGAAACTGGTGCGACAGTCACTGTCCCAATGTTTATAAAAGAGGGAGATATTTTACGCATCAATACGGAAACTGGAGAGTATACCGATAGAATTACGCTCTAACAAAAAAACCGCGACGTCGCGGTTTTTTTGTTTCCTCTAGATTATTAGTCTGTAGACTTTTAACCAGTTTACTACTTTATCGAGAAACGAATGGAAGTAAGCCTAAAAATCGAGCTCGTTTTATCGCAAGAGCAAGCTGACGTTGGTACTTAGAACAAACACCTGTCTTTTTCTTTGATAATACGCGGCCATGAGGATTGAGAAACTTTTTAAGAATATCAACATCCTTATAGTCGATGTACTTTATATTATGTTGTGTGAAAAAACATTGTTTTTGCATAGTATGTAATTAAAATGGTATATCGTCTGGATTAATTTCTTCTGATGGATACTCAATTGTATCAAGCGCCTCTTTTGGCGATTCCTGCTCTGTACCCTTTGGGGAAGAAGCACTTGAAGCACCTCCACTAAATCCTCCATCCTTTCGAGGTCCAAATTGGACTCGGTCGGCAATAATTTCTGTGCGGTACTTCTTGACTCCATCTTGTCCGTCCCAACTTCTCGTTTGCATACGGCCTTCGATGAGCGCAGAACTTCCCTTCTTTAAATACTGCCCCACTATCTCTGCTTGTCTTCCGAACACAACAACGTTGTGATAATCCGCACTTTCTTGTTTCGCTCCATTCTTGTCTTTCCATACTCGATTGGTAGCCACACTAAAGCTTGCGACCTGAATACCAGAAGGTAATGATTTAATTTCAGGATCACGAGTAAGGTTTCCTATAATAAGTGCTTTATTAAGATACATAATGTATTAGCTGATTACAAGCGCATCAATGCTTTTATCGATCTCCTCAACATTTTGTTCGGGCTTTACCTCACCCGAATCAACTGCGGTTCCTTCCTGTTTTGCTTTTTCTGCATCTTGGGCATGAACCTTTCCAGCCATGAGTGTACTTTCTCGAACTGTCTTTATGAAGAGTGCTCGAAGTACTGCATCAAGCGCTTCTATATTCTTTTTAATAGAACTGATTTCTGAAGATTCAACTTCAAATTTTACCCAACCAAAGTATGCATGATCAAACTTTTGCCTTTTTGTTGCAATAATTTTTGGCATAGTATACGCAAGAGCTCGCATTGCAGGAAAATCCTCAGCTATAACTGATCCTTTCTTCTCTACTACTATTTCTTTTATTGAAGACACTACCCCTTCAAGCTGTTCTTCTGGTAATGTCGGGAGTAATAAATAGCCGACCTCGTACACAACGAATGAGTCTGCGCCTTCTTTTTTGACAACTGTTTCTTCTTTAGACATGTCGCAAAGATTATCATACATACCTAGTTATTGCAACATAAATAGTATAAAAAAGTACTAAAGAAAGTCTAAAATCAAGCCTTAAGCTCAAATAGCTTAAAAGCGTTTGAAACTAAGGCTTTTTTAACAATTTCAAGGTCTTCTCCTCGAATTTGAGCCATTTTCTTTACTATCTCGCTTACATACAAAGGCTCATTACGCTTTCCTCGATATGGTGCCGGCGTTACATATGGGCAGTCAGTCTCGCACAGTATTCTGTCTAACGGCACGTATCGAATTACTTCATCATAATCGCGAGCAAAAGTAATCACCCCCGTAAAAGAGAGGCTGAAGCCGAGTTCAAGAAAAAGCCGTGCCTCCTCTATAGTACCTGCAAAAAAATGGACGTCTCCACGAACATCTGGATAGTTCTTCAACATATCATATGCATCGCGATATGCATTTCTAATATGAAGCATGAGTGGTTTTTTAATCTCACATGCAAGCGCTATCTGTGCATCAAATGATTCTTTCTGAGCCTGTGCCCCACACCCTTCAACTCGAAAATAGTCGAGTCCACACTCACCTATTGCCACCACGCGATGATCTAAGGCAAGTTTTTTATAAAAATCATAATCAAACTGCTCACCGTGCTCAACAAAATCTTTTTTTTCATCACCAAACTCCGACACATCACGGTGTGATGTATTTGTATGAACTGGATGTAAACCAATACTCGCGTATACACCTGTTTCATATTTAGACGCAAGCTCAAGGGCAGAAACAGATGTATCTTTTTGTGTACCAACATTTATCATCCACGTATGAGCATTCAATGTTCGCTCTATTACATCATCACGATCAAATGCATACGCCTCAAAATTAACATGACTATGAATATCAATATGTTCTGGCATAGTATTTAATCTTTTCGTGCAAATAACGGAACTTCCGGCATTTTGTTTTCAAAAATATATTCAATAATATGAGCTGAAGTGTCGGGTAATATTGGTTCAAGTTTTCGTGCTATAAGATGAAGACGTACCAAAATAGTATGGAGATCTTTTTTTGCTTCCTCTGGATTTTCTTTTATCTTCTTAAACGGCTCAGTGCGCTGAATATGTTCATCGAGAGATTGTATATCGCTCCATACCTCGTCGGCATACGCGGCGCAATTAAACTGCTCTAAATTATCCACAACAAATCCGGGACCAAAATAAAAAGCCTCTTTTTCCCCAGAAGAAAGTGTAACCCCATGCGCCGTAACCATTTTCATAATACGACTCGTCAAATTTCCAATACCATTTGCTAAATTTGCATTATAACTTTCTTTAAAACGCTCCATCGTAAAATCACTATCTTCAAATGGATGTATTTCTCGAGCAAGATAATACCGAAGAGCGTCGGTGCCGTATTCGTGAACAATGTCATAAGGGTTTAATACATTACCGAGAGATTTAGACATTTTTTGTCCTCCATGTGTAACAAACCCATGAATAATAATTTGTTGTGAAGGAGATAGACCTGCTGCCAAAAGCATTGCTTGCCACATTGCAGATTGCTGACGAAGATTATCCTTCCCAGCATACTGAATGACAGGCCAATACTTTTCAAACGTCTTTATATCGTCTGGCCAACCAATAGCAGAAACATAATTCACTAATGCATCAAACCACACATACATCACCTGTGTATCATCCCCCGGAACTGGTACTCCCCATGGCATTTTTGAAGCGAGACGAGATACGCTAAAATCTTCAAGCCCACGCAAAACAAAAGCCTTTATTTCATTACAGCGTGAAACCGGTAATACAAAATCCGGGCGCAAAGCATACAAATCGAGTAATTGTTTTTGAAACTGACTAAATTTAAAAAAATAATTTTCTTCTTCAATAATTTCAAGTCCAAGATTTGGATGAATTGGACAGTGATCCTCAACAAGTTCTGAGTCTGTTTTCTCAAGTTCACAACCAACACAGTACCTTATTTTATAAGATTTTTTGTACATAAAACCACGCTCATCACAAAGCTTCCAAAATTTTTGAGCTGCTTTTTTATGATGTTCATCTGTAGTACGAATAAAATTAAGATCACTTAAACCTAATACCTCTTTGAGCCCCTTAAATCGAAGCGCGTAGTCATCAGCATATGTTTGCACCTCAATTCCCTGCTCAAGAGCCTTTCTATGAATTTTCAAGCCATGTTCATCTGTACCTGTATTAAAAAACACATCATACCCAGACGCCCGTTTGTAACGTGCAATAATATCTGCCTGAACAATTTCAAGCGCAAAACCAATGTGTGGGTCTGAGTTTATATACGGAAGTGTCGTAGTTATATAAAAAGATTTTTCTTTCTCGTTTGTAGAAGACGTATTCATGGCAGATGTACTGAATTAATTATTGTACTGAATTATGTTTAAATTTTTATGATTCTTTTTCGGGATCTCTTGAATGTTCAAGGTTGTTTATAAATTCCATAATAACCGCCGCAACTGGCACAGCAAGAAGTAGTCCTAGAAACCCAGCAAGCTTTGCACCTGCAATGAGGGCAATAATAACAAGAATCGGCGAAATGCCAACTACCTTTTTTACTACAAGTGGATAGATGAGCTGATTTTCAAACTGCTGAATAATAAGAAAGAAACCAATCACAAGCAAAGTGATTGAAAAACCACCGTCCACAAAGGCAACCAACACCGCAGGAATCGCTGCTAAAATTGGACCAAATAAAGGTATAAGCTCAAAGATTCCAGCAAGTACCGCCAAAAGGAGTGCGTGCCGCACACCAAGCAATGTAAGACCAAGATATACGAGTACACCTACAATAACAGCGAGGAGTAACTGTCCTTGCATCCATAAACCAATTTTTGTTTCAACACGTCTCCATAGAGTGGCCACATATTCCTCGTGTTTTCTCGGACTAATAATACGTAAAAACTTTCCAACCCCGTCATCTTGGGCTGAGAGATAAAATGAAAGTACAATAATAAGTACAAAACTTAGGAAACCCCCCGAAACTATACTTACCGTATTCCAAAATCCTCCTGAAAAACTAGAGACAAGCTCTTCTGCTTGTAGTGCAAGATTATCTAATGAAACACTGTTTGATAGTTGCTTAAATATTGGCTCTGATTGAATAAAGCTGTTGCCCTGAATAGATAGTGATCCTTGATCGATATACAGTGGTAATGACGTCACAAAATCTGAACTTTCATTGAGTAGGGGCAATACAAGAAAATAAAAAGAACCAATAAGTATCATCGCCAAAGAGAAATATACAATGAGTACTGACGGTAAGCGTGGTACCTTTCGCACAATAAACCACCGAACAATCGGCTCAACACCAGAAGCAACAACGATTGCCGAGAGAACAACCAACATTAGATCTCGGAGTATAAAGAGGACACCGAACGACAAAATAATGAGGAGTGTTTTTATAACGCTTCCAGTACTGATATGGAATGTAACACTATCGCGTCCTTTTACCATTCTTTATATTATACACCAAGAGACAAGACTTTTTTAAGGTCTTCCTCTTCACATGGACCAATCACCGCAAGATTAAGACCCGCATCTACAAAAATACTCTGGGCTACTCGTATAATATCATCCGCGCTCACGGCTTGAATTTTTTCTTTTAGTTCTTCGGGAGTTTTGAGTGTCTCACGCACTATTGCTTGAGTACCATAGAAACCTGCGAGTGCATCAGATGTTTCTAAATTTAGATACATACTACCTATGAGATATTCTTTTGCTTTCTGTAACTCAGTATCAGACACACGCACGTTTCGTAATTTTTTACATTCTTCCAAAATCGCAACAACAACTTCTGATACACGTGTTGTATCAACACCTGTAGATACAATCAATGAGCCATGGTCAGTAAGATCATCGATGTTTGAGCGCACATAATATCCCACACCCATTTCATCACGAAGTTTTTGAAATAATCGAGAACTCATCCCTCCACCCAAAACAGCATTAAGTACACAAAGAATTGACGCATCAGGATGATGCACACCAAATGCCCGCACACCGAGCACAAGATGGACTTGATCTGTTTTTTTATGCTTTATATAAAGCGCGGGTTTTTCTTGTGTTTCTACTACCGGAATTTTTGTATGTTTTTGTGTTGTTGAAATAGTGAAAAGTGATGATATCTTTTCTATCACCTTTTCCTCGTCCATATTACCCGCCACAACAACCACGGTCCCCGCTGCAACATAATGTTTTGCTCGATAATCAACAAAATGATCTCGCTTCATTGAAGTCACAATTTCCTTTGTACCCGCAACGTTCCAACCAGCCGGTTGATCCCCATACAAAAGCTCACAGAAAAGATCTTGGACGTGCCGATGGGGCATGTCTTCATACATATTAATTTCTTCCACAATAACCCCCTTCTCTTTTTCAATCTCACGTTCATCAAATATGGGGTTAAGATACATGTCAGAAATAATATCAAGCGTTGTATCTATGTGTGATGGATGAGATTTTGCATAGTAACCTGTATATTCTTGTGAGGTAAATGCATTATACTGCGCGCCAATAGAATCGAGCTTACTACTGATATCAATAGCCTTTGGTCGCTTTGTTGTGCCCTTAAAACACATATGTTCCAAAAAATGCGAAAGACCACTTATATCTTTCGTTTCATATTTTGATCCAGCCTCAACCATTACAAGTACCGTTACCGCTGGGCTATCTTTTAGTGGCACCGTAATAATCCGTAAACCATTATCAAGTTTTGTCTCTTTATTTTTCATCTCAGAAAAAATTTAAAATACTAATTTTTTAGAAAGATCGGTAATGCTCACCCGCACCTGTTCTCCTGTATCTCTATTTCGCACTGTAACAGTATCGTCTTCTAACGTATCGAAGTCTATTGTAATACAATACGGTGTGCCAATTTCATCCTGCCGACGATACCTCTTACCAATATTGCCATTATCATCAAATACTACATTCTCGTGCTGTGACTTAAGTACCATAAATACTTCCTTTGCTTTTTCAACGAGCGGCGGTTTATTTTTAAGAAGTGGGAAAACTGCTATTTTAATTGGGGCGAGATGTGCGGGTAATTTTAAATATGCCCGAACTTCTCCATTCATCTCATCTTCAGTATAGGCCGCCGTAAGTACAGCAAGAACTGTACGATCAACACCAAATGTGGGCTCTATTACGTGGGGCGTAAAGCGCTCTTTGGATTCTTCATCAAAATATGCTAGATCCACACCACTTGCGGCTGTATGATTTTTTAAATCAAAATCAGTTCGATATGTAAGCCCATACAATTCTTTTTTACCAAATAGAAATTCATATTCAAAATCAATCGTTCTATCTGAATAATGCGCCCTTTCTTCGGGAGCAACTTCTATTTCATGCACTTTATCGCTCGACAAGCCCATAAGTGCAATCCACGACACCATCTCTTTTCTCCAATATTCAAACTCACTCTCCCATTCCGTTGCTCGCACAAAATATTCAATTTCCATTTGTTCAAACTCTCGAGCACGAAATACAAAATCACGCGGAGCAATTTCATTTCGAAACGCTTTTCCTATCTGTGCTAAACCAAAAGGAAGTTTAGGATGAAATGAATCGAGTACATTTTTAAAATTAACAAACATACCCTGCGCAGTTTCTGGTCGAAGATACGATACAGATGTCTCATCGAGTACAGCACCAACGTGAGTTTCAAACATCATATTAAACTGCTTTGTTTCACCAACTTCTCCACCACATTCTGGACATTTCTTAGTATGAGAGAGATGATCTGCACGAAAACGTCTTTTACATTTTTTACACTCAACCATTAGATCAGAAAATCCACCTACGTGACCACTCGCCTTCCATACACCCTGATTCATTAAAATTGCAGCGTCAACACCATACATATCTACTCGATCAGTCACAAACTTTTTCCACCATAACTGCTTGATATTATTTTTGAGAACGACACCAAGTGGACCATAATCCCACGTACCCGCCAAGCCGCCGTATATCTCTGAGCCTTGATACACAAAACCACGACGCTTACAAAGCGACACAATTTTCTCCATCACATCTGATTCTGAATGTTTCATAACTATACTATTTAGTGTACCTGTATATTACTCCACGACAACGTCATCTGTAAAATAAAATTCTGGATCAGTCGCAATACGTGTGGTAAGTGGCTGTTTAGTAACACTAATTTCTTTACCTGTAAAACGATCGAGGCCTGTAAATGTCATTTGTTCAATAAGAACAGGGGCATTGCCTACCTGCCCAAGTGATGGAAGAAATGAAACCTGGAATGCCACCTCGCGAGGAGAACTCGTAAACCCAACACCAGCTTTTATTTCCCCCGGCTCCCAAACAATTTTATTTGTTGCTTGGTTATATAAAATTTGTTCACCAAGTGGACTTTTTGTACCCACCCATGTTACATATGGAGGTAATGCTGCGGATACTGATGTATTACCTAAATCATTGAAAGAATTACTCAGTGTCCAAAACACCGTATATGTAGTCGGTTGTTCAGCTCGAGGAGGTATTGGTCCACTATTTTTAAATGGGCCCACAGAATATACTACACGTGGATTAAACACTGCTTCAGTTGTTACTTTCACATTTCTTGAAAATGTATATGTAATTTTTTCAGGTGGTTGTGTTTCTGTAAATCGTGTTCCTTGAATGAAAACGTCTAAATTAACTTCAGGATTTCGAAGTGTGGCAAGTACATCTGGTGTTGCTTTAATCGTATCAAAATCAAAAGCAAACATACCGCTTTCTCCTTGACCAATTTCTGCAAGTTTTGGAAACACGCGTTTGTCCCATGTAATTGTATTACTAATTGATTGATAGAAGCCTTGTTGATTTGCCAAAACAGTATTTCGATTAAGTGCATTACCGCCAAACACGATATCAACAATGACATCGTTGATATTTAAAGGTAAATTATTTGTCCATAGCAATTCCCCACGAACCATCTCATCAATAGACGTAACATGTTGCTCGCTTGTGTCTCCATCAAGCGAAAGGTTGAGGCTAAAAAAAGGTTTTCGAATAAGAACAGACTCAGCAATGGCAATAAAATTAACCCCAATATTTTTCTCGTCATTTAATGCTGCAGTTCCAGCATTAAATCTAAACGTCTTTTCTTCATCGTTTTGCCCTGTCATTACCCCCGTAAGTTTTATAACTCTCTCCTCTCGAGGATTAAGGTCCCCAATACTCCATACATTTGTATCAAACGATGGTAATGGTGTTGCGCTTTTATATTCAAAACCAAATGGATAATCAATCTGCAACAACACATCTTCAATGAGTGTGTTTGAATTTGATGTTATTGTAAGATCAAATTCTATTGTCTGACTACTATTTACCTCTTTTGGATAATCTACTGAAAAAAGAATCGGTGCTGATTTAATAACAATCTCATAACTCTTTTCTTTAGTGAATACACTATTTGAACCTTCTGGTTTGTAATCAACACTCATCCAAATATTTTTTATACTATTTTTCTTACCAAACAATACTGCCTTTACCGTCTTTGTCACACTCTCTTTCGAAGCAATGGGGCCGAGTGACTTTTTAAATCTGAGTAATTCTACCGATACATCAGATGCTTCACGTGTACCGCTTGGGTATTCAATAAAGAGCTCTGCACCTTCAAGTGGTACATTGTTATTATTGGTAATCGTAACATTAAGTACTAACTCTTCCCCACCTCCAATAGCTACAGGACCTTGCACAGAAATATCGACATTTTTTGACGATACAGAATTAAAACCTGCATACGCCATGTATAAAAATGTAAGCACTGCTAAGACGAAAAAAACAATCGATCCCACAAGAAATCTATTGAAAAATGTACTCTTTTTTTCTACAGGCGCTACGTATGTTTTAGTTATTGCTTCTGAAAATGCATCGCCCCCTCCCTTTTTTTCCCAGCCCGGTTTTATATCGTAATTGTGTGGAGTAAACGTAGATCGTACTGGCTCTGATTGTGAAGTGGTGCGTGAGTAGAGTGTCTTTTCACGTTCCTCTATTTTGCTTTCCTCATTGCGTACCATATGGAAAGATTATATCACAACTGACTTTCCTTAATTGATGAATTAATTGCACGTATTGCATCATGATAATGAGCATTAATTGAAAGCAAAAGATCTGTATTCCACACTGTATCCACTACAAATAATTTAAATACATCTTCAGGTGTTGAATACCCCAAATGATAGAGAATTCTTAGCATTATAATGCACTCAAAATTACGCAATGTTTCTGCGCTAAAATGATTCGTGCGTAAAAAAACAAAACCAGAATATATTACCTCAAACAACGGTTCATTTTTCTCCTCTCCTGTTACCAACTTTTTTATAAGTGACAACGCCCGTGCGAATACTAAAAATTTTTTATCATCAACAAAAAGTGCGTATAGATTTTCTTGAGGAATTGCATTGGTAATTTTCCATTCATACTTACCTCGCACAAGTGACACTGTAGAATAACAAAAATCCTGAAGGCCATATCGCAACTTCGATTGAATCGCTCGCACACTTCGTGCGCTCGCCCCTATTAATCCTAGATCTCTCGTAAATATATACACATACGAGCTCGATTCTGCAAAAGGAACGTTACGAATTACAAACCCAGGTGTGGTGTAAATGTGGTGAGACATACAATCATAAAATACAACTACCCAATCTTCTCTATTTTAAACACAAATGACATATCATCAATTACACAAGTATCACCAGAAATATCGGTATACACAATTTCTTTCAAAAGAGATACAGCGGAAAGTTCTTTTCTAAACTTTTCTATGAGCGCGCGCCCGCTGGCGTCGATAGCAACGAGTAGACGGGCGGCGTCGCGCGGCTCGAGGCCCTCTTTTTTGCGCAAATCCTGAAGGGCGCGCGCAACCTCTCGATACTTCCCCTCCTCCACAAGGTCAGGAGTAATCACTGTATCAAGCATTGCATCTTCTGAAAGATCAGGTACAAACAATACAGCTTTCACATTTAATTCGTGAGCAATAAGTTCTGCGAGATCTTCTCGTCCTTGCAAACGAATACTTTTTGCAGAAAAAGATGCGAGTGGTTGTCGTACTTTTATGACCGCCTTTGAACGCAACTCAAGCCCTTTACTCACAAGCCCACGCACTTCCTGCATATCCTCAAGGACTACAACATCTGAAACTGGCTTCATACCACTCTCTGGCCAATCCTCAAGATGCACGCTTTCAAGTGTACCCCCCGCTCTTCGGTACATCTCTTCTGCAAAAAAAGGTGTAAACGGGGCCATATATTTCGAAAGCTCAAGAATAATATATCGTGTAGTTGAAAGAGCGGCCATTTGATCTTTGACATCTGTAGACTTAAAACGATCACGCGAACGCCGAATGTACCATGTTGAAAAATCACCAACAAAATCTCGAATAGCTCGAGCAGATTCAAACACCTTAAACTCATCGAGCGATTGCGTCCCTGAGGAAATCATCATGTCGAGTCGAGCACAAATCCATCGGTCAAGTATGTGGTTGCTGACCCGCTCTGCCGGAACATGGGCCAATGCATACATTTCGTAAAATGAAACAATATTGGTGAGCAAATTAAAAACTTTTTTTACAATCTCATCAACCGTTTGCTCATCAAAATTTTTAGAATCTCCAGGACGATTTACGCTATACATCCACAATCTAAGCGCATCAACACCATACTTTTCCATCATTACCCATGGGTCGACCATATTACCAAGCGACTTACTCATTTTCTTACCCTGCGTGTCGAGGATGTGTCCTAGGCATATAACATTTTTGTATGGAGTACCTCTATCCATTAATGTTCCGATTGCAAGAAGTGTATAAAACCAACCACGTGTTTGATCTATTGCTTCCGAAATAAAATCAGCGGGATACAGTATTGTTTCAGTACTAAAAGGAAAATGATGTTGCGCAAACGGCATTGCGCCCGAATCAAACCACACATCAATTACTTCTTTTGTGCGAGTCAACCTATTGCCCGCATCGTTAAAAAGCTCCACATTGTCAATAAAGGGTTTATGAAGATCTATTTCAAACTTTGTATTATGAGGAAGATTCCTCCAATCCGTCTTTCGTATTTCTGTATTAGCAAAAGAATTATCATAGTAATGCTCTGCAATTTCTTCTGAAGAATATCCACTTGCTGCAAGTGTTATTATATTAAGTGGTGATCCATGACCAACAACTAAAATATTTTTTCCTTCAAAACGAGCATCAATATCGTACATGCATCCAGAAACACGCTTTCGCACATCTTCCCAGTTTTCTACACCCACGCCCTTACCGCCATGGACATGTGGATGCTTAGTAAATCTTTCTTTTAAATTTTTAAATTCTTCACCATATTCTCTCCATGTTTTTCCATTCCACTCTCCCACCTGAATTTCACCCAATCGATTATCAACGACGATCTCTCCCAAAAAACCAATTTTTTTAGCAATGATTTTTGCGGTTTCATGTGTGCGAAGAAAGGGCGACGTTACGATCACGTCTATTTTTTCAGAAATTAATTTTTCACCAGCATGTCCTGCTTGGGTATTTCCTTGAGACGTAAGATTGTCGTCACTCTTGATATCACAACTTATCACACCTTCTGCATTTGAATATGATTCACCATGACGAATGAGTGTAAAATTATTTCGCTTAGGAATATATTTTTTTAATTCTAGAACCGAGCCTATCACGATTCGATTCCCTTCTTTGTCCTGCCACACAGGAAGCGGCGTCCCCCAATATCGTTCGCGAGAAATCGCCCAATCTTTGACTTCAGAAAGCCATTCACCAAAGCGTCCTTCTTGTATATGGTCTGGCTCCCAATGTATTTTTTTATTTTCTTCTATAAGCTCGAAGCGTAATGCAGACATACGGATATACCACGAGTCTCGCGCGTAGTAAATAAGAGGGGTTTTACATCGCCAACAATGGGGATAACTATGAGCGTATTTTTCTTTTTTAAACAAAAGCGAACGTCCCGCAAGATCTTTTATGATATCGATTGCTAGTGTGTCCTCACCTTTTTTATCTTTTTCTTTTACAAAACGCCCTGAAAGAAAACCCATGTCGTCTAAAAAATTTCCGTCTTCTTTTACGAGATGAAATTTTGGCAAACCCACCTTTGTACCAAGCTCAAAATCTTCTTGGCCATACATTACAGCAGTATGAACGATTCCCGTACCGTCTGTTGTCGTCACAAAATCCGCAGGATACACTTTGTATGCATTCTTAAAAGCCTCTAGATCTTTATCGCCAAACTTTTGCGCAAGATATGGATACAGTGGTTCATATTCAAGGCCGACGAGATCACTCCCCTTCATTTCTTTTATAATAGTAAATTCGTCAGTACCAAATATTTTTTCCAACAGTTTTTTTGCAATGACTAAGGTTTGGCTACCTACAACAGAAACGAGTTTTACCTTTTCTCCATAAACTTTTTCATATGCCTCTAGTTTTTCAGAAAATGGATGAGAAATACAAACATATTCAATATCCGGACCAACAGCAAGTCCAACATTTCCAGGAAGCGTCCACGGCGTTGTTGTCCATGCTAAAAGATACGCATCGCCCGACAAACCAAAATCTGCCGCGCTTTTTACCTTAAACTTCACATATACCGACAAATCTTTTACATCCTCATATCCCTGCGCAAGCTCATGAGAAGAAAGTGTTGTCCCACATCGAGCGCACCATGGCACCACCTTATAATCCTTATACAGCATTTCCTTTCCACCAATTCCAAGCACGCCACCCACTTTTTTTTCAGAAACAGTTTTAATAATATTCCACACAGACTCCATGTATGTTTTTTCATACGTCACATATGGATTTTCTTGATCTACCCAATAACCAATACGATCGGTAAATATTTTCCAAAGATCAATGTGTTCCCATACACTTGCTCTGCACGCTGCATTAAATTTTTCAATCCCATATTCCTCAATCTCTTTTTTAGATTGTAAGCCGAGTTTTTTTTCCACCTGAAGCTCAATGGGTAGACCGTGTGTATCCCAACCACCTTTTCGAGCAACATGAAAACCTCGCATCGTTTTGTATCGAGGAATAATATCTTTAAACGCACGAGCTTCAAGATGATGAATCCCGGGTTTGCCGTTTGCAGTAGGAGGACCTTCGTAAAAAACAAACTCCCGTAAGGGGGCTTTTTTTTTTAGTGTTTTTTGAAAAATATTTCGCTCTTGCCAAAACTGTAGGGTTTTTTCCTCATTTTGTGCAGCTACGCTTTTCTCAACATTCTTGCCTTCTGCTTCGTTCATATAGCAAAATACTATCACTTTTAAGGGTTTTTACAAAAAGAAAAGCTCTGGTGTTACAAAAACTGTATAATAAAAAAACTGCACAGGTTCAGAAACATACGACTAAAACAATCAAAGAGGAGTGATTAAGATGGGTATTACCTGTGGCAAGGAAAGAAATTAGGTTAAGGGATATGGCAAAGGTTTGCCCACATGGGAAGCGAAGCCTAGGGCGTTGGATG
>Ga0163155_10001590_pt1 | contig 27228 bp, 5 predicted proteins | sample OliLakLV19SP4G1_FD_148611 | JGI IMG/M metagenome (GOLD analysis project Ga0163155, IMG submission 148611) | Freshwater microbial mat bacterial communities from Lake Vanda, McMurdo Dry Valleys, Antarctica - Oligotrophic Lake LV.19.SP4.G1 | ecosystem: Environmental > Aquatic > Freshwater > Lake >... | reverse complement strand
CTGCTGATATGGAAAAGCAGATTAAATACTGGGGGGATAAACAAACTACTATCATGGTAGAAAGACCACAGTACTTAGAAAACGATAAAGGAGGTCTAAGATCTAAATATTACGACAAAGCAGCAGCAGAAATTAAAAAAGCTAGTTCTCAAAAGATATCTTTTACTCATGAAGAAAAAGCTGATTTATTAGGTCTTAAAGGTCAACTAAGAACTGAATACATTTCTGAATTGAAGAAGATAAATCAAGCTCCTTTTTTAACCTCTTTAACCATTGCTGAAAGTCCAGCGCTTGATGGTAAATACTATGCAGCAGCACAAGGTATTGATGTTGGAAGATGGAGGGTATCTCCTACTTTAGTTAAACAAGAAATAGTAAAGAATGGCCAAGTAACTGAAGACGCTAGAAAACAGTTAGGAATAGTTGCTAAAGGTAAAGGAGCTTCGTACTCAGTTCAAACTAATGTTACTGGAGCAGTATTAAAAGCTTCTGGTGGTCGAGCATTATACGATGGCACATCTGACTTATGGCTTAAAACAAGAGAAACTAAACACTCAGGTAAGATTGGTAGTAATGCCGAAAACCCACAAGGAGCAAACAAAGGATTAATAACTGGTTTAACACCTAGAAAATAAATAATAATATATGCCTGGTCCTGACGATAACAAACCCACGATTCCTGAAACAGGAACGCCTGCACCTGAAACTGGTGGCGGATTTATTGATCCAATATCTATATCTCTTTCAGGGATTACAGAAAACGAAGCTAAGATAGCTGGATATACTGTTGTACCTATGACCATTGAAGACAGCTACGAAGTTAATAAAGGAGCTTTGAAGGGTATGACTATGGATATGTTTGTGGATTTCCATAAGCAGATATATGGAGAAAAGATTTATGACGCGGTAAAGCAAGGAGATCATGAAATGGAGTCTAACCCTGACTGGGACTGGCTTAAATCTAAAGATATTGATCATCTTAAACCGGGCTATGCTATCAATGCTCATCCATCAACATACGGACTTACGCCATCGGAATCATCTGGCTGGCAGATACCAGACAATACTAAGCATCAAGGTAACCTTGGTTCACGTTATACTGATAAAGGTCAGCGAACAGCCACGCTACACAATGAAGAGCTTGCTGAAAGCAGAAAGATGTACTACAAGCCTTTAGAGGATACTTATGGTTCTATGGAAGATTATGAGTTAGCTAACGTCAACGGTATGCCTTTTCGTACTGATGAAAACGGTAATGAACACATGTTAGTAATGGATCATGGTTCAAAGCAATGGGTTGAAGTTCCAGCTGCTGATGTAGTTGTAGGTAAACAGCTTCGTAGTATGTATGGTCCTCAAAAAAGAGAATCAGGAGTATGGGAACATGCTTACGATATGTCACAGAATACAATGATGGATATTATGTATTCACAGTGGGGTACAGTATCAGAAATGGCAGGTTCTTTTGGACAGTTTATTACTGGAGGTAAAGAAATGAACTCTTGGCAAAAGTTTGGTCGAGAGTTACAGAATTACGGAAATGCTTCCAAAAGTAAAGTATCAGAAGTTGCGGAGAATGAAGGTTTATTTACTAATGTTCGTGGTTTTGTAGGTACATCAGCAGGCATTTTAACCCAAGTAGGTGCTCAGGCTCTTATAGGTCTTGCTACACGTGGAATAGGTTCTTCTTTATCAACAGCAGGTTATTTAGGTAAAGCAGCTAGTAGAGTAATAAACGGTGCTCCTCATATCTTTGGGGGCATCTTTGCTGCTAACGCGATGAATGATGAAGCTAAATCTGCTGGTCTTAATGATACTGATAGACAGCTATTATCTCTTGCTGCGTTTGCTATAGTAATGGCTTCAGAGTATTCAACGTCAAAGATACTTGGTGCTGATGGTATTGCCGATGGTTTTAAATCTAAAGGTAGTCAGCAAGCAATAGAAGCTAGCCTAAAGAAAAAGTATTCAGAAACTTTATCTAAAAGTGCTGGAGTATTGTTAGATAAAACTGCTTCAGAATCAACTAAAGTAGCTGCTAGAAAAGGAATAATCAGTAGTTTATCTTCAGGAATTACATCTGCTACAGGAAAAGCTGCTTCAGGTGCTGGGTCAGCCATGGGAATACTACAAAAAACCATGTCTGCTCCTATACGTTTTGGACAAAGTGCTGCTCCAACATCAATGATGGGTAGAGTTAGAGGGGCTGTTGCTGCTGGCTGGGAAGAAGGCTGGGAAGAAGTAGTAGAAGGACAGTTAAATACCTTCATGAAAAACGCATATAATAATGGCTGGGTAGGATATTATGGCCCTGAAGATAATGCTATAGCAGGCAAAGGTAAGTTTCAAAATACTAAGTTTGAGTTTAACTTAGAAGAGTTTGTTGGAGGTATGATTGGTGGAGGTGTCATGGGCGGTATGATGGGCGGAAGACTAAAACGAAACTTTAGTGATAATGCTGTAGCTGAAATGGCTATGCAGTATAATACTTTTGAAGAATCAGATAAAGCATTAGCACAGATGCACGCAAAAGGTGCTTTTGGTAATTCTTTTCTTACTAATAATGACCAGTTTCTTAGTTCACTTCCTGAAGGTGAGCGCAGTAAAGCTAAAAGTAGAAATGATATAGGGTTTGAATCTATGCGTGAAGAATTACGTATGGCGTATCAGTTGAAAAAAGCACTTAACTTAAATAGTGCAGAACAGATAAATAAAGTCATGGGTGGAGATATGGCATTAGTTCGTAATACACTTACCAATGCTTTAGCTGCAAAAAAGATAGAAAAACAACTTGCACAAGATACAACAGCATACGAAAGCTTATCTGATAAAAACTCATCAGAAGCAAAAGTATTGTACAAGCAGATAGAAAACAATAAAGATGATCTTGAAAGAGCTAACACCATGGTATCAAAAGCTCTTGATGGCAGTATGATTGAAGAATATAGGTCACACATGCTTACTCGTGCTATGCTTGTCAATAAAAACTTTGGTACGCTTATCAATGATGTAATATCAGAACCTGATGGAAATGTACGTAAAAGTAAAATGAACTCCCTTGTAGATGATAGCATTGCTTTATCTGAAACACGTGACTTATGGAATGATTCTAATAAAGCAATGACGTTAACTAACCAAGCTAGAGATTATGCTAAAAAGTTTGATGAAATTCAAAAGATTATTGAAAAAAGAAAAGCTGAAAGCAAAGTATCAGGAGATCTTTTTAATGAGACTTTTAGTAACGTAAATATTGAAGATGAAGCTGAGTTAGAATCGGTAATTAACAATATGGATGAAGGTCACTATGATGGTGATTACAGCAAAGCATTGAATTCTTTATCTGCTCGTATGGATGAAAAGAAAAAAGAACTGAAAGAAAAAGTAGACAGTTCTATTTTTAAAGCAGTAGGTGAAGAAGATTCTAGCACAATAGAGGATGTAGGTGCTGATTCATTTTATGATGAGAATAATGATGCGTATTCTACTCCTTTGTCTTCTGACCTTGACAAAGATAAGGAGATAAAACGATCTATAAAAAAAGCTGCTAAAGAATCTAGTGATGATATAAAACTTATTCGTTCACTCGAAGCTAAGACTAAAGAAATACTTGGCAAACGTGGAAGAATGAAAAAAGGTGACGACAAGAACACTATCATTTACAAAGGAGACAAAGATGCTTCCGATGGTGGACTTACTATGCTTGATTCAATAGTTGATAATGAAATAGAAAGAGAACCTATTTACGTTGTTACTGATAGTGACGGTAATATTTCAGAAAGCACAAAAGAAGCTTATGACCTTGCTAAGAATGATTCTGCTGCTACCGAAAGTAGTTTTAATCATAAAGGTAATAGCTATGAAATACGTGAAGGTAATTACACTAGTATAACTGGTAATGTACATAACGAAGGCGCATGGGTATCAAAAGAGTTCAAAGCAGAGTTTTCTGTAGTGAGCGATGCCATGACTATGTTATTACGTGAAGGCGAACAGTTTGATGGGAAAGAAATACGTGAGGTAATGATAAGCTTGCTAAATGACTTTTACAACTCAGGCAATGTTGTAACGAAAGATATGCGAGCCAAGATGAGTGAAATAAAAAAGATACTTAATTCTAAAGATGAGCTTTTTGAGGTTTTAAGTTACATGCGTTCACTTGATGCTGAAGGTATTCTAACTGAACCTCAGCGAGCATACATGGGCCTATCTTCTTACAAAGCTATGGGCAATGGATTAGATGCTCTTCATAAAAAGCACGACATTGATAAAAGCATTTACGATTCAGTAAACACTTCATTGATGTCAAAAGACGAACGAGAAGACAACATGAATAAGCTCAAAGAATCTACACTTCGTATGTTTGGTTCTGTGAGCAATTCATTACTAAACTTTATTCAAGCTGGTACTTTTGAAGTTGATGGTGTTACATTAGAGATGCCTAATGTATTAACTTCTAATGCTTCAGAAGTTGATGTAATGAAAGCTATGCAGTTTTGGCATCATTACATGAATAAAATAAGTAAAGTAAGTAATGGTACTGAGTCGTTTTTAAAACAGTTTAGATTGTTTTGGCATACTCATGTACAACGTAAACTTAATGATCGCGAAGAGCTTTTAAATGAAACACGCGATAGTTATGATCATCGTGATGCAGGTCAGCAAGGAATGTTTTTAGAATCTTTTGAAAGCATGCTCAATGAAGAAGCTTTTGAAAGTGGTGAGTACACCGAACCTAATAATACATACAGAGAGTTGTTCATGTATCATACCATGAATATGATGATGCAGATGGACCCTACTGTTTATTATGGGTCACTTTTACTGTTACTTGATAAAGTTGCTGATCCTGATACTTTTGATCTTACCAGTTCTACTGTTGCTTATAAAGGCGACCACACTTCAGAGCAGCTTTTAAATGTTATGATAGGTATGGCCCATATAGAAGAAGGTCTTACTAGGAATGATTCTAAAAGTGATCCTAATAAGATATACTTCATGGATAGTGTTAAAATGACTATGAAGCTAGGAACATCTGCTGAAGCATATTCTGAATCACTTTCTCTTTACTCACCATTGTCTGAAGATGGTAATTTACGTTACGATACAAAAGATCCAGCAAAAAGCGCAAGTCATATAAAAGATAACTTTATGTTGATTACTGGTAGTGGCGGTGTAGGTAAGACTACTTTTTTTATACGTACTATGATAGAGCATGCTGTTATTAGAGGTCAAACTAAGTTTGTACTTGTGGCACCTAATAAACAGCAGTTAGAAGCGATGAAAAGTGCTATTCCTATTGGATTAAAAAAGGACATGTTTGTTATACTTTCTATTGAAGAGTTCATTAATCAGCAGGACAAATTCAAAGATCATGTAATATTTATTGATGAGATTTCTTTGCTTACTCAGAAAGAACGCAATACATTGTATTTCAATGGTGAGTTAGCATCAATAAATGGTGTTGAAATAGAAGTTATTAATGATAATCCGATAGACAAAAGTAATACTGTTTTTATACTTGGGGATGAAGCACAAGCACCATATTCTGTAGAAGAGTTTAAAAAGTCTCCTCAGATGTCATTGTACATGCAGCACGGTTTTAACATGACGGCTGTTAAAAGAACATCACTAGTTGATATATTTAAGATACAAAATCTATTTCGTAATCAAGCTCTTCGACGTAACGCTGTAATTCCAACCTTAATTGGATTAAGCTATAGTGATGAATCAGGCGTTCGTAATGGTGTAAAACTAAATAACGATAAAGATTCATTTTTGTCAGAAGCAAAAACTGCGGTACTTGAGAATAAAGGCTATATCATTGTTTACGACCTTGAAAGTTTTAATGATATTGTTTCAGAAATGTCAGCTGAGTCTCAAAAGCGTGTGTTTTACATGACTGATAAGAACAAGTCACCACAAGGTCAGACGCTCAATGGTGAAGTGTATGTATACATGCCACAAGAATCTACTATTGAAAAGATTGGTGGTTCAAAAAGCATGTACAATAAATATATGCTTACTGCGGTAAGTAGAGCAACCACTTATGTTTCAGCTTATATATCACCAACTACACAAAACTCTGCACTTGTATCACAAAGCGCGTTGGTAAAGTTTGAAGATAATGCTAAAGAAGTATCAACTCGTAAAAAAGCACTTTATGATTCTACAGCTGATACTTTTGGGAAGCTACCAAAGATAGGTGCTAAAGTAACTGCTTTGGAAAAAACTATAGTACCTCCTGTAACTCCTCCTGTAGTACCTCCTGTAGTACCTCCTGTAACGGGTTCTGAAGTATCTCCTGTAACGACTCCTGTAGTAAGTACCGTAACGCCTCCTGTAACGACTCCTGTAAATACATACAAGACACTTCAACAACAAGGTGATGAATCTAGAGCACTTCTAACTACATATGTCAAAGGTAAAACCTTTAATTATAAAGGAGTATCGTACACTGTAATATCACCTACGCCTCAAAAAACTGATTATAATCTGATAATTCTTGCCTTGTCTAATGATGATGATGGAGACAGGTATACTTTTGATATTATATACAGAGTAGACGGAGAAGAATTCGTTCTTTTAGATAAACGTCCTGATACTTTTAGGAAAACAAAAGCAGAAGAACAAGCTGCTACAGAAGTAGAAGAATCAGTAAACAGCACTTCTGCAGCTGAAGAAGAAGCACCTACCTACGGAACGACTAATCAATCTATGACTTGGGGAATTATATCATCTGAAGGTCTTACTACTGAATACAGTGTTATAGTTACTAAAGATGATATTATAATAAAAGTTGGTGCTACATACGTAACAATCGATAAGGATGGAGTACAGCAAGAGACAACAGTTACTAGCATTAAAAAGAATGAAGAGGGTAAGTTTATGATATCTACAGGGCGAGATTCTGAAGCATTACCTGAAAAAACGTTTAAGAAAAGATATACAGCTATTGCTAAAACAGACATTTCGCCTAATCATAAAGCTATTGATGTACTCGTTGCGACCATGAAAGCTACTTTCTTTGGTAAGATGATGTCTCAGGGAAAGTTCGATTCTACTGAACCTAAAAAGAACAAACCTAAGTATGATGAAATAGTAAAAGGAATAATAACAGCGTATAATGGAATAGGCGCTTTAAGTTCTGCAACTATTACAGTAAGAAAAAACGCTTTTGTTGTTGATTATAATGGTAAGGTAAGTACAGATTTAAAACCTTTTGTTATTGATATTAATATCGATGGTAATTACTTTGGGTCTCACTATATAAGTTCTAAGGATCATAAGCTTTTAAGTTTTAAAGAAAAAGCATATAACGACATGTTGTATGATTACTTAAATTCTGTTGTTGGAGAAAATCCTGAAGAAGTTAATCTTTTCGATGGGGTTATTTCTATTGATAAAAGTGACATTGTTTCAAGTTCTTTTTTCGATGTAGCTCAATCGGGGTCTACACCTATGAGTTTTGCCAGCTTAAAAGATATGGTGAATGAATATGGGTTATTTATATCTTCTATGCAGCAAGAACAAAGCAAAACAGCAACAGGTATAAGTCAAGAAGGTGTAGATACAGTTGTTTACGTTTCATCAGAAGAAAACCCATCAGCAAAAAACGGAAAACGTATAATACTTGAAAGCATACCTTTGATAGAAATGTCAGCTCAGCAGAAAAACGAGTTTAGTAATTATGTAGATAATCTTATTCAAAGAATATCTTCGTTGGACTTAACGAACGAACAAGGAATAAATCAGTATTTAACATTAACTGATTTACTTATTAAATATAATAGAGCAAATATTAAAAGTTCTTCTCATAGTACAGCAGTTGAGGGTGTAACCGCTCCAGCAAAAGCTAAAGCACGAGTAGCATTTATAGCAGCGCTAAAAAAACAACTAGATAATTCTGATATCATAGGTGGAGTAATAGGAAAGATTAGAATGCCATTGAAGCTTGTGAATGAGTCTGGGATTGAATTAACTGAAGGTAACGATAGCTTTGCAAGAACTAAAGTAGAGGTGTTTCCAAGAGTTCCTGTTTTAAAGGTATCTTTTCATGCTATGTTTGGTCTTCAAGGTCTTGCTGCAAAAGTTGAAGCATCGGACAGTTTATCGGATTACAATTTAGCATGGTCAGAAGCTCAATCAATACTCAAAGACTTACTTGGGTTTGAAATGAACTTAGGTATGATACAATCAGATAAACTTCACGGCTTTGTAGATAAGTTTGGTAAAATACTTATGAACTATCGCGATGGTATGACTAACAGCAAAAAGTTGTATCATGAGATAGCGCATTATGTTGCAGAGTTTTTATTGACTGACAGTGCAAGAGACATCTTATACACTGAAGTAGCTAAAAAAAGTGGCATCAAAAACTGGGAAAAAGATCCAAAAGCTAGAAGAGATGTAGCGGAAGCCTTGGCTGAAGGAGCAGAAAGATATACATCTGATAGAAGAAATATGAAAGGTGTATCTAAGTACTTGCAACAGTTTTACGACTGGTTTTCAAGTATACTTTCTAAGTTAGGCATCATCAAAAGAACTATAAATGACTTTTACTACAATGTATATGTAGCTAAAGAGTTTAAATCTTCCGATGGTAAGATGCTTCCAATGGTCAGGACGGAGATGCCTTTTGATAGTCTTTTTGCTCGCGTAGAGTCAAAGTCATTCAATGAAATATCTAATGAGTATTTCTATGACAAGGAAATAGCTAACAATGTAGCTAGAACTGTAGGATCTATTATTGCAACAGAAACTATCTTACCATCACAAAACACTAGGCTTTATCAGGACGCTGAGACTTCATTTACTGACATGGTAAATAGAGTAGAGTATTTCATGCGTTCACGTGTTATGTTCAAAACCAAAGGGGAATACGGTGAATACGAGTATGCTGATGTTGTTTTTGATGGAGTTACTATGTCATTACCAGTGCTTCGTAATCTTCCTAGTGAAGGTAAACAGATGTTCAAGTGGGCATTTAATAGTAGAGATGGTTCTGGTAAGACCATCGGTGGACTTGCATTGCAATATTATGATACTGAAACAAAAGTATATAGATCAGTAGTAGCTAACGCAAAAGGAGTTTATTTCTTAGATAAAACTGATAGACAACGCATCAGGAAATCGATGAGAATCGCACTGTTAAATTATACAGTAGAAACTACTGAAGGTGAAGCTACCCTACTAGGATTGCATAAAGAAAACATTACCAGACTAAAGACTATCTTGAAAAAAGAAGATAAAGAACTGTACAAGTATGCCATGACACTTTATGATGATGTGCTAATAGCTACTATAAGCAGATTCTTTCCTACACTTGACATCAGAGATATGCTCAATAAAAACGGTAAAGTATCATTCTCTGACATAGCAGATGCACTAGTAAGAGTACAAGATGCTAACATAAGAAAAGAATCATCGGAAGTGAATCACATGGACAGGCAGTCTGACATCATGAAGCTTATTTTAAGTACAACACCTAGATACTTTGTGTTGCCTAATGGTATGGAAGTTCAAGGTCGTGGTACAATAGATTATGTCGTAGCTAACAAGCTTATGACTGACTTGTCTATGAACCTGTACAATAAATCTGGAGGTAGTTCTATTGATCAGTTCAGGAATAAATTGCGTATTAAGATAGAAGCGTACAAAAACATAAAGTCGGGTAATATAAATAGTGTTTCTGATTCAATGAATAATGATTCTGATTATATCAGCTTATTATCAATTTACAATACATTCTTTAATAACCAAGGTTACGTTCCTGGCATGATAGGGTATCAGGCATCGCATCAAAGAATACTATACTGGCATACTATACTAAGTGGATTAAATAGTTTTAGTCCTGAGTATACTGCAAAGATAGAAATGTTTTATAAGGACTATATGGAGTCTTTTGCTACACAGAAAAAGCTTGGGCAGATGGCTCAGGATGACACGGTAATGTCTAAAGCAGACTTTGCTATTAGTCTTATCAATAGAGCTAAGAACTCTGAACGTGTACTTAATTCTATTGTAACACACTTTGGTAGCATAGGAACTAACAAGTTTACTACCATTAAACATTTCGGGTCAGGTGCAACATCTAGCTTTTACTCTTATGCTGTACAAACAGGTAGCACCGAAGAGCAAGCATTGAGATTAGAAAAAGAGATACTTTTGAATATGTACTCTGACGATAATACAATAGCTGATAGATACAAAGATATGTTCATGAAAGGACTATCGCCTATAAATTCAAAAAGTGAAAAGCCTAACCCTGCAAACTTCTATGTTACTGATATAGGTATTATGTATTACAAGTCAGGTAAAAGTGATCCGACTGACAATGGTGTAGTTATTATACCTATTGATAAAAACATTAGTGGTAAGTATGCTTTTGCTGGTCTTACTTCTGTAGGCATAAATGCTATACGGACATACGCAACATCACAAAACACAACGATATTTAATATTATCAAAAAGGTTTTCACTGACTTTTTAAATAAAAGTGATGTTGATTCTAGTGTGGTGAAGATGCTTTCTACTAATGCGGTTGGTACTGATAGGTATGGCATTGAGAATTTACATACTCTTTTTGGGCCTATGATAGGTTCTATGTACACGCATACAATAGAAAGAACTATTCTTGATACAACAGAATACCCTATGCACGCTATCTATAATGAAGCATTAGAAAGCTTTACTAGTGCAGCTGGCATGGGCGTAAACTATGGTAAGACTACTGACAGTCAGCGTGCTGCAATGATAGCACCTGAAGCAGGTGAAGTTATTACTGCTGAAGGTAATAATTACTTCTTCCCTACTGCTTTTTACAAAGAGATACAGAACTTGGCTTCTATGTTTGCTTTACGTGATTATAATCCTACTATTCCTGACGTTACTGGTCGTAGAAAGATATATGTCACAGGAGTTCAGTCAAACATGGGTTATAAGTTATCTGATGGAAATAATTTAGAACTAGTTAAACTATATTCTAATACTGTAAAAGAAGGTCATACTAACTTTAATAGTCGTGGCACTATGGTTTTGAATCCTTTATTAGGTAAGAAAAACTTTATATCTGAAACTAAGATAATGCTTGGTGTCAAAGGTACATCTACAGCAGCGGACTTAAAAAACATGACTAAGCAAGATAACTATCATGCTGCCATGGCTGACTTCACTAAGTTTATAAATAGGCCATATAATTCTTTTGCTCTTACTTCACTACCTGTACCTTTTATGAACCAAGGTCATCGTGGTCAACAGATGTCAGCATTCTTAAATTTCAATATTATTGAAGGTCAAAGCAATGGATTGATAATAAAAAGTGGCGACAATTCTTTTACTCCTGATTATCATAACATAATCGAACATGCTCGTCGCGCTTTTGCTATGAAAGAAGAAGCGCAAGTAAATAGCTTGAATAGATGGGTAAGATATTTATCTAATCCTGCATACAAAGAATATACTGGTACTGCTAGTAATCAGTTTAATGATAGTTTTATTATTGATACTACACAAGTAGATTGGAAAGTAAAACGTGACATTACTTTGTCAGCATTAACTGGCTTCATACGTGGGTTTGGCACTACTATTATTGACACGGATATTCCTGCTTTTGATGGTAGTGGTCTTACACTTGGCATTGACTATATTATAATCAAGAAAAGCAAAGATGATTCAGGTGGTAGGTTGTATCTTGGGTATGACACTAACATGATGGAAGATGTTTACACTTCTGATGCAATTGCTGGAGGTAACCGTAGAACTACATCGGAGAAATCATTCAACAAGTACAAGTATAATAAATTGTGGGAGATAACACTTGATGATGGCACTGTAGTATCATTACCTACTCATAAGATATTAGCTACTGATGACATGAGTAAATTGATGTCAGTAACAGTAATGAATAAAAAAGGGGAATCGCAAGTTGTATATTACAATGAAGAAATGGCTAAAGAAATAGCACAATTTATCTTTTACGATCATCATGAAGAGAATGATAGAGTAGCTAAAGAAGCTAAATATGTAATGTCTGATGATCTGCCTGGTGTTCCTTTAGATTGGAAATTTACAGGCACTAAAGTAAGTGGCAAGATTAACGGAATATGGGAAGCTTTTGGTGTAGCTCATGCTATGCTAAACTTTTACTTTGACCACGGTCTTGAAGGTACTCAGTCAATGCACCTTAGTCCTGTTTTGTATGAATCTGATAAAGGTAATATTACATACGGACAGAATAGAAATAAGCGTTCTTTGTCTCATTCATCCACTGGTATGGCTCCATCAGCTGGTACTTTCTTTGGAATAGATGCAGTTACTCGAACGTTGACTATCCGTGACTTAAAAATGAATGCTGCGATTAATAGCATCACAGGAACACTAGAAAAAGAGCATACAGTTTTTGATGGACAGTCCTTCAATAATCCATTTTATCTACTAATGTATTATGAAGGGATGGGTGCTACCAACGGAAGTCAGAATATCTCTGGAGGTATGAAGACTATAGGAATGGTAAGTGACTTCAAAAGTGCTAAGATGACAATGAAGAAGCATGCGGCCGATACTTTTTCAAAGACAATGCTTGAATCATCTTCTGATGCTGCTAGGTTGTTTGAGATAATGCTTAACCCACAGGCTAAACGTGTGATACGAAATGCTGCTGCTTCTTTATTATACAAAGGAGACATTGATGCTATGCCTAACGATAACTTATATCAGCGGTACCTCATTTATCTTGACAACACAGGAACTAAAGTAGCTGTTGATAATACTATTGTTAATATATCAAAGGTTTATGGTTCTGTTAAAGAGATGATTGAGAAAGTAATCAATGCACAAGAACTTAAACCTAGTGTTATTGCAGAATGGAATATGCTTCAAAAAGATGGCTTAGCACTTGGCAAGTATGTGTTTCTTCAGAAGCTTCTTAATGAAAGCAGTAATCAAGATATGTTAGCTGAAGAAGGAGAAAAAAACCATAATGATGCACTTAAAGAACTACATCACTTTTATGTTGATGCTAGAGCTAAAGGTAAAAACGAAAAGTATAAGTATATATCAGCTATAATGTTTTCTCAGGATAAAAAAGAACAAGCCAGAGGTTTTGAAATGCCTTATGTTCCGTACAATAAAGGAATGGGTGCTACTCATAAAGATGCTAATGGAGAGTTTACACAAGGCAGAGATATGCTTATGTTTTCACCTTTAGGAAGTACAACTAAACCTACATCACTATATGAACTATATGATCAATGGGTATCAACAGATGAAGATGCTCCTTTTGAGATGTGGACTGATACTTTTGATAATACACAAGAAATTACACAGCTTAACCCTAACCGAGAGATTGACGATAACGAAGAATCGCCTATGGTTCAGGCTATGAGTATTATCTTAGCTAATCCTAAAGCATTAGTGAATGGTCTTGCTCGTAAAATGACAAAACAGATAAGTGATCTCATGCGTACTGGTATGGAAAACATGATGCGTCACATAACTAATGAAGGTGAATGGGAGGAAGGAATAGAAGATAAGATAGAATCACTAAAGATTAATACTGAATCTGGTTTGTCTATTGCAGAAAAACAGGTAATAGAAAAGTATGTAAAGTCTAAGATTAAAAAGTCTATGTCTTCGACTGATGATAGCACACTACTATCGACAATCATCAATGACGATGATATAAGCATCAACGTATCTCCAGGTGCTGTTGTTAGAGTAATTCAGTATTTAAGTGCATTCATCAAAAAAGAAGCTATCAAGCGCAAAGTTGAAGCTATGCGTTTAGTACAGTTTGGTGGTAACCTTATAGATTTAATGGATCATAAGCAGTCAGGCGAAGTGTTTATGCGTTCTGAAGCTATTAAGCACGCTGCAAAGATGGGAGTTCCCGTTGAAGAGCTTTTTGATGCAGCAGCTACACGTACATTGAAATACAGTACTGTTGAGCTTATAAAGGATAAAACACAAAGCATTGAACAACAATCGATGCTTGAAAGTATTGACATTTCAGAACAGCAAGCTATATCTTTGGCACAAACAGCAAAAGAAGTAAATGCTATAATTGCTATGCACAGCAAGATAAGAATGAAATATCTTATTGAGCAAGGATTAGCAGCTATAAGTAAAGGTGAAGCTGTCGTTCCAGCAGTGAAATTCAAAAAGTACAATATCCCTTCAACGGTAGGACTTAATGAGCTTTACAGACTTTATTACAATGAAGATGGTGTTGTAAAAGAACTTAATCTTAGAGAAGTATCAAAAGATTACAAAACATTACGTGAATCAATAGCTTCGTTTGTTACTGATAATCTAACAGCTAATGTAAGATTTACTAAAAACTCAGGTAAGCCACGTATTTCTTTTGGCTATAGTGACTCAGTTATGCCTGGCATGAATAAGTACTTCGACTTGCTATTCTTGGATGGAGCAAACGGTTATATGTCTGAGCAGCATGTAGGCATGAGTAAGATATTAAAAGAGGTAGAAGCTGCTATGCGTGAAGAACATGGAGACCTTTACGATTCTTTTGTTAATGATACTATGGAAGAAAAGGCTTTTGATGAAATGCAATCACAAGCTAATTCACTACTTACTGAACGTGTTGTAAAATATGCTGACGATTTCATCAACAAGCAAGTTGATATGATGACAAAAGGCTTACGTGCTGTTTTATTAAGTCTTGATTCCAATATTGGTATGCGTACACCATCGGGTCCTGGTTCAGGTTTTGTTAATGATATAGTAGGTTTTGTTAATGATAATGGTGCTATAGGATACATCAACACCATTAAGAATCTTATTGACGGTTCTGACCAAGATGTTGACCAGTTTACCTTATACTTTACTTCAGATACACTAGTAGATATGGGGGTTATGAGCGATACTGAGTACGCTGCATGGAAGAAAGAAAAGATACAGTCAGGACAATATGATACTGTTACTGATGAAGAAGGTAATAGAATCAATAATAATCTGATAGGATTAATCAAGGAATATTATCTCGATGCGGAATATTCTGGGTTTACTATGTCAGCTATTGACCTTGACCCTGTAAAAAAAGCTGCTAATGGTACTTATGATAAATTATTCCCTTCAGGAGATGTGGCTTATAACTTCGGTCAGTCAATATCTTATCGTGAAATAGCTATGGATGGTCAAGCCGTAGGGCCTATAGCACTACAACAGAAGTTACAAACGCTTTTATACTCAGGGTTTCATTCTAACAGCAGAAAAGGTATATCGAGAAGTATATATCCTTTTAACATAGGTGATGAAAGTGTTGGAGATACCACTAATCTATATGCTGACGTTCCTCCAAAGATGGAGATGATGACTAACGCAGCTACGGATAATCCTAAGTTACTAGCTCTTGGGGCTATGAATATAGCTATGAGCAATTCTGATATGGCTTCTGCTATTATCTTTGCATCTGAAGAAATAATAGCGTTCATGAGAAAAACTACACCAAGCATATCAGATACTGATGCTATTTTAGAGTTCTTGAAAGGTGATGCTAATGCTAGTGTCTTCAAGTTTGTCAAGAATGAAAGCAATATGATCAATGGTGGTTTTTCTCCTACTTACTTCAGTTCTGCTCATAGCTATTACAACAGTTTATCGAAGAACTATGATAATAACAAGCTGTTGTTAGATAAGACAAGTGCAGATCTTATATCATCACAAGAACAGATAAGGTTTTTACTCAAAGAAGTAGCTGAGATTAGTGATGAAGAGATTAATATGATACTTGCACAGAACACAGCTAATACTGGTTTTGATGGACTGCTGACTTATCTATCTAAAAAGACACTCAAAGGATTAAATAATAAAGTTAAATCTAAACATGCAAAACTAAAGAAGTTTTTAAATGCAGAATTAGAGTCGCGTATTAGCGGTCAAACGGACGAAGCTATAATCAGTAGTATTAAAGATGCTATACTTTCACCGATGCTTAATGAAGCGTATGGCCTTCTTGATGAATTATCAGATTCAGAAATTAATGCTATGACAACTAATGCTTTTGAAGAAAGTAAACAAGTTTCTAAAAAGTGGTCTGATTTATTGAAAGAGATAAGACGATACAAAGAGTTATCTAAAACTTATAAATATAATTCTAAAATAACTGATAGTGAAGGCTATATGAAAGAGGCATATCTGGTAGCTAAGTATGCTATGCTTGGCGAGGTAATGCGTAATCTTACTAAGATAGCTAACATCAATCAGTTTCAGATAGGTTCTTCTTATGAAATAAATAGCTTTTCCCAACAAGTACAGTTTACTACTGGTTATACTATTGATAGATTAATAAGTATCTATGACGAGTTTAAAGCATGGAAAGAATCGACTAATAATGTAGATGCTACTATATCGTCGTTTTTTGATGAGTTCCCTAATATGAGAAGTTCTGTTGATGCTATCAGGAAAGCTGCTATTGATACAAAACGTCATACGATGGCACAAAAGAACTATAAATGGATGGTAGAGCCTATTACGTCACCTGATGGTACAGAAACATTAAACTACTTAGAGGACTTTCACACTATCTTTGACTTTGCAGAGATTATTCTTTCTCGTCCTGACATCATTGAAAGTATTAGAGCAGTACAGCTAATGCGTGACACATCAGATTCTATGTTTTCAGTTAGACATCCTGACATGGTTCGTATGCAACGCGAGATAGAAGATGAAGCTGGGTTTGATTCATGGAGTGAAGAAAAGCATAACACTTACTATGAAGAAATAAATAGGTATTATATGCACTTATTTCTAAATAGTGGAGCTAGTAAATATGAAGATGAGTTTTCTATGTATCAAGATTACTTTGATGCACTTAGCTTTTATGGTGTTGACCAGATGCCTTTGTATTCTAAAGGAAATGCAGGGATGATACCAAGTACTTTTAATCCTATAGGCATACGTACATTCATTACTACATTCCCATCTTTTTTCAAAGATACTGCAATGCCATCTATTCTTAATCAGCTTAGGAATATTGACCCTTCGTTAGAAAACAGTAGTGAAGCGTTAGAGTTTTTGAATAGATTAGAAGTTACAGCTTACAATAATGTAGATTTCTTAGATGTAAAGCGGTCAAGAATACAAACAGCTGATGAAATACAAACATTACGTGCTGGCTTCAATGCGCTGCCTAAAGAAGCACGAACAATGCTAGCTTTTTATCAGATGATGAAAGACGGCTTTGAGTATAATAAGTCATTCTTTGGGCAGGTGATGCCTAAAGAGTATCTTAAAAGATATACAGAGTTTTTAACTAATGATCTTCCTAATATGAATATGAAAGATCATATTGAAAACTTGAAGATTCAGATACTATCAAACACATCATTAAATCTTCTTAGGAAAGAAACCTTCTTGAAAAAAGGTGATAAGTTTGTAAGTGTACCTCCTTCATCAGCCAATGGATTAGTACGGTTTTATTATAAAACTGTTCAGACTCAAAAAAGAAAAGGATACAGTGCTATTAGAACAATGGCGTTAGCTGAAACGATAGGAATAAAAGGAACTCCTCTTGTCAAAGGTCCTGCTACACGGGAGACAGATAAGATAGTACCTTTTGAAGCTATCATCGATTTAGATAAAGACTTTCCTAATAACGAATACGAGGTTACATTAGCTGACAAAAGTTATAATGTTAAGCTAAAACCTATAGCTTACATACGCTGGTTTATTCATGGTCATGCCGAACTAGCATTGACTAAAGCTATACAAGATGAGATTAAAGCTACTGGTTCTGATGTATCTCCGCAGCGTGTTAATGAGCTTGCTAACGAGATAATGAATAAAGACTTTAATAAAGGTGTGTATAAATTAAAAGGCATTCCTGTTATGATGAATGTTTCTGAATCTGAAGAGAACAAAAAAGTAATACAGTCAAAAGTGCTTGATTTATTAAAGACTTTGATGATTGAGAAATATGGAGATAATCTTGATAGTCGTATAAAGTCACTAAAAGGAAAAGTTATAAAGGACAAGTACTATTCTGGTGATATGTCAGCATCTCATTTACTTTTTTCTGTACTTAATACTATGGGGGAATACAATGCTGAAAACTTTTTAAATGCTACTAGTATTAAAAGTGCTGAAGAAATTGAGATTTATGCTGATGAGCTTCCACCATTAGTAAGCCGAACAGGTCTTTTAAGTAACTACTTTACGTTAGAAGATGCTGTATCGTCAGGTAATGTAGTACAACTTCATTTACCTGATAAAGCAGGCATCGGTCGACGTACAGGCTGGGACTTGTACATGCAGAATAAGTTTAGTTTTTATGAACAAGATTCTGACATAAAAGCTAAAGAGAATATACTTGCTAGTATACTTATGAATTTATCATTAGGAATAAGTGGTCGTGATGCTGTAAATATCGATGATTATATTAATGCCACTAGGTTGAATGATGCTGCCATTGAAGAGCTTATTAATGAAGCCCTTAAAGGTAATTATGTCCATAGAGATCTTAACGTAACCAAAGACACTTCAGTTCTTCATGCTAATTCTTTATCATCTATACGTAAACTTGTTGAAGCTGGCAAACTAAAAGAAGCTTTTACGCAGTTATCGGTAGGAGATAATGTATTTACTATAAGTAAATACGATGATATTCCATACAAAGTAGGTGACCATCTATACTTTCCTGATGGTATCGTAGGCATAGTAACGACTAAGGTTTCAGATAAAAAGATTTATTATGTTATTGATAGCCGATTGAGTACTGCTGAATATTACCAGCCTACACAACGGTCATTAATGTCAGTAGAACAGATACTCGATGCTAACAATAATAGAACAGCTCTTGATGGTTTTGTGAGTATATTATCTAAAGCTATGCCTAACGTAGAATACAGGTATGTTAATGATGCTGAAGCTAAAGTTGTACAAAAAAGTAATCACCCTTCAATGTCATTTTTCCAAGATGGTATTATTTACATTAACATTGACAAAGCTGATTCAGGTGTTGCTATACATGAGTTTGCACATCCTTTGATGCTTGCCGTACAAGCTAACAACCCTGCTCTTTTTGCTGCTATTTCCAAAGTTGTATCTAATTCTCCAGTAATGGATCATGTACGTCGACTTTATGGTAATGAGTTAAAAGATGAGAATGCTATTTTGATGGAAGCTATACCTACCTTTATACAATTACGATATTACACTAGACTACGTGCTACACAGTCAGTTGAAGAACGTAGTGTATGGGATTCTTTTTGGCAAGAGATTAAGAATAGCTTCAAGGAGCTTGCTACTGGTGACATAAACATAGAATCTAGTATCGATAATATTAACTTTGGAGATGCTAATCTTAACGCTATAGGTGATGCTATTATAAATGATATGCTTAAAGGGAAGCCACTTACTAACATAACAACTTATGAGTTAGCTCAGATGATGCCATATACTATGCGTGCTGCTACATCATCAAAGTTAAAGAACTTATCATTAAAAAACATAGATAGACTATTTCAAAAGCGTAGTGATAACTCTGATGATGCCAAAATACGCCGACATTTAAGAACTATTGTAAGAGGTACAACATATAGCGGATTATCGGGCACTTATGACTTGTCAATGCGTAATAATAACTTCTATGACAGTGCTGGAAACTATTCTGCTGAGTTAAGAAAGACTTATGTTGAAGATATTATTAGTAAAGAGTTAAAGCTTTACGAAGGTATTGATGATAGAGTAGTATCATTTTTGTACAAGCTTAATGACTTAAAACCATTAAATGCTGCTGTTGAGACATTGTTTTCTTCATGGAGTAAACGTTACGATTTAGCTAATGCTACTGAAGGAGAGAAATCAGCTCTTGAAAGTAAAGTTTTGAATATGATTAATAAGCTTGGGTTTAATCCTGCTACTGATGTTGCGCTTCCATTGCAGAGAGCTATGGAGTTGCTCAATATTAAGTTACCTACAAACATCAACGGTTCTAGTGTAATAGTAATTATACATGACAAAGGAAAACCTAATCAGCAGTTGTCAATACTTACAGCATTACCTGATAGTCTTTATAACTATGGTGTAGGTGAACATACTACACTAGGGGCATCGTTCTTAGGTGAAGGTCTTACAGCAAAAGAAAGAAGAGCTAACAGAAAACTTGAAGGTGTAAAACTTACAAACAGTAATAGTGATGTAGAGACTTTGAAGAATGCTGTTATAGGCATGGCTATTAAGAACATAAATCCATCACTGGTCATCAAGAAGATAGGTGCTATTAATGTAACAGGCAATAATATCCATGCTCAAAACAGAGACATGGAAGATGTGGTGCCGCAAGTAGAAATACTATTTAATACTATACCACAGCTTAGTGCATCACTAGAACGTGACTTGTATGATGTAGTAATGAAGAAGTCATTGTATAATTTAGACTTATACAAGCGTCCATTGAAGGATAAACTTAACGATTACTTCAGGACACTATTAATGAATCAACCTGAAGGTTCACGTTACACGCAAAGTATTGAACGAACTTTGGAAACCGTTAATCAGATTTATGAAGGACATAACTTTGACAAGTATACTGCATTACAAAAAGCTGTTTATGCTCGTATAATACATCTTCGTAATGATCTTAGCACTGATGAGATGCGGGCCAACAATGGTGAGTATCAGCACTTATTACACATGTACAGAGAGCTAACTGGTTATAACGAGGTAGGTACAAACCGTATTGACGCTATGACTTTTGATGAGAAGATAATAGGTACTGCTGATAGATGGTCAGGACAGATACGTACATGGGTGTTTGACCAGATCGATCTTGCTTCACGTAAAGCAGTCGAAGAAATGCTACCTTTTCAAAAGGATATGGACAGCAAGACTAAGACTTTAAATATTATATCAGGCAACATACTTTCTTTTGGTGCTGATAAGTCACATGAGTTGTTTAAACCTATATTCAAGACTACTAAAGCTATTGATTCTTCTACAGGCGCGTTAGTTGATGTTTCGACACATGAAATACATCATGACGCTAATGATTTAGAAACGGCACTAGCATTAAAGAATGGTACACTTACTAAAGAACAGCTATCTTTTGGTAAATGGTTGGCTGATGAGCTTTACAATGAGTTTGTGGAGTACGTTATGGTTGTTGAACGTGGTACTATATCTAAAAAGATAGGTTCTACAAAAGAAGAGCTTCGTGCATCAGCTATCTTTGACGTTGACCGTAGATACAAACGTGGTATGATGCCAGTGTTTGTACGAAGCGTAGGAGCTGCTATAAATGAAGGTAGTTACAGTGAAGCATTATCATTATACATGAAGTCTGCATCTAAATGGTATGGAGGAAACTTATATGAAGAATATTCTAGTGACAGCAATATTGATGGATTGCAAAAAGACCACTTCAAGAAACTACTATCGCCTTTTTGGGAGCAGTTTACAGCATCAGATAACGGTGGTAGTGATAGTCGGATGAAGATGATGGGCTTGGACTATGACAGAGTAGGTAATCTGATACTAGAAGAACCGATGGCTCAACAGAGTTTATCTTTCAATCTACAGAATATCGGTAATTATGCAATGCTATCATCGAAGCGAACTAAACACATGCAGATGTCAGTAGCATCAGTAAATGTAGCAATGGATATGTTGCGTGGTGAGCAAGCTGAAGGAGTAAATACTAAAGACATACAAGAACACATGGAGAACTATGTAAACAGGCAGGTCTATGGTAACTTACCTGAGCTTCCTCGCATCATGGTAAATGGTATGTCAGTATCTCTTGACGCTGCTATTGGCGGAACTGGTAAGATGATAAACATGATACATTTAGCTGTAAATGTAAAGCTAGGTGCTAAGAATGCTGTAGCTAATGGTTCAAAACTTATCATTAATGCACTTATAAATACACTTGCTGGTAAAAACTTTAATATACAATCAGTTACTAGAGCAGCTACAGAGTTGTTTTCAAACCCTGAAAAGATTAAAAGCTTAAATGAAAAGTATCAGCTAGTACAAGTTACAGAACGTGACATCATCAACCATTGGAAGTATGTACATACTAAGAAGAATGCTACAGAAACAGATATGCAGATGGTAGTTCACTGGTTTGGAGATTACTACTCACAGCTGATAGGTGCTATGGCACAGATGATGACTGACGGAACTTACGATGCACATGATTCAAAAGGCAACTACAATCCTACTGAAGACAAACGTTTTGAAGGTGAAGACGGTGAGATCATCAAAAACGCTATCATGGAACAACAGTACAAAGAGAATTACCATGCTGCTGATAATAAGATGACGCATGCTTATTCTCAACGTGGGGAGAATGCTATCAAGGTTCATGTTCAACGTTTCGTGGGTGAGTTAAATGATTCTAAGTTCAAGAACTACATTTCTTCATACGCATTAGCGCAAGCTGTAATGTCATTAAAAAGCTATATTTATAATGTAGCACAAGCATGGTGGAAGAATCCATCAGCTACAGTCCACATGGGTAAGTGGGGAGTAAAAGAAGTTAATGGGTCTAAAGAAGCAGTATGGATTCCAGAAGTTACTGAAGGTATCATACAAACACTTATGTATTGCACAAAGGGACTAGCTAAAGCAGCTACTGGAGATGTAACGACGCTTAAAAACATGACAGCTTTTCAAAAGCGTAACCTTATATCCATGGGTGTATACACGGCTGTTGTTGCTGGAGTTTACTTGTTGGCTGATGCAATGCTTACTGGCGAAGATGATGAAGATAAAAAACCTGAGTATGAGTACAGCATAGACCCTAAGACAGGTAAGCGAGTACGTAAGCTTGTAGAACCTCAATGGATCGGTGAACGTCTAATGGAGATGATGTATTCTACAAAGTATGTATCTCCAACTAAAGACAGTGAGCTTTCATATAGCACACAGTTAAGTAAGTATGTACTTATGGGTGCTATCAATGAGCAGTTATCTTTTGTATCACCATTCAGACCTGTTCAAGATGCTTTAGTTCGTGGTCCATATTTAGCACAAGCATCTAACTTAGGCGACTTGTTATGGGCAACAATGGCTTTACCTTGGACATTAACAAAAGAAGATAATGTAAGTCAAGCTACACAAGAGTACTTGTACACGTTAAGTAAGAATGTACAGTTTGGATCTATTTACCGTAATGGTAAAGATGCGTTTGATGGATTTACAACAATAATAGATAACGAAACAAAAACTAAATAACTGATGCCAACACTTATTTATAATAACAATAACTATGTCCGCTGGGATAAAACAGAATGCGACCTTTACGTTGTTACGTCACTGATACCGTATTCTATTCTTGACGTAGTTATAACTGATCTGACACCTGAATCTGCTCAGTTGCCATGGTCAGAAACTTTTGTATTAGATCCTCTTGGGGATAATACTGTTACGCTTCCTGGTGATGGGGTATATTCTATATGTGCTACTGCAAGAACAGGGTTACCAGCAAACACATGTCAGCTTACTACATTGAATTACACACTATCAGTAATTAATATAGGATTATTAACAGCAACTCCTCCTAATGAAGCACAGTTATGGCTGGTAGCTATGTCTAACGCTGGTGTTATATATCATAGTGTTAGCTATGGTGGAACTGATCCTATTGCTACTTTTGCTACACCGCCATCTTCTTATGCAACAGCGTTGACTATTATTAACAGCTGGCTTTCTGCTAATGGTGGTGGTGTAGCAGAGATAGTACGTCCAGGTCAAGCACCAGTATTATCATGGGTAACTGATATTGACTATCAGAATTATCGACTTATTATATTATCTGCTGTTGATTCTGTCGCTACTGTCGTAACAGCTCAGTCAAATGAGATACAGCCAGTTTTTCATTATCCTAATATTGATTGTGTTACTTTATGGCAAGGAGGACAATGCAACGGACCATGGATATTATCTATTAGATTTAATGGCGAAGAAATACTTGACAGACCTTATTTACGTGCTGACCTTGATGATGAACAGTTATTAATGGCTAGAATACGATTATGGCTTTCTGCTAATGGAGGGGGTCAAGTGTTGATAAATAACGCTGTTGGGTTGATGGTAGTTTTTGAGATATGTATAGAATCGGCTGTTATAACACTAGGAGACTTAGTAATAGCACCAACGGAATGCGATTTAATATATGAGTTTTGCGATCTTTATGCTTGCATTTCTAGGCTTATGAATAGATGGATGTGTCCTGATCCTTGTAAGCAAGACCCATGTCATACTGATACTATGACGTATCAGGAAGCTAGACAGAAAGCTATTGAGTTGTCGACTATGTTTTTCCACGCATTGATGCCATTAGTATCTCAGACACGTTTATGGCATCTAGGTAACTGGGATATATCACTAAATAGAACATGTGATGTAAACAACATCTTAGATTTATACAAACGGCTTCGCGCTTACGTTAAAAGTTGCGGCTTTGATTGTGGTCCTAAATGCAATCCATGTGCTCCATGCGATCCTTGTGGAGACGGTAGAACATCATATTCATCAACATCACCATCACCCTGTACAACATGCAATTAATTACAGATTTAGATAGAAGGATAGGTTACGTTTATGACCTTGCAACACGAGTAACTACTGGCTGGGCTTGTCAATGGCATGAGCTTGGTAAATGGGGCATCAAAGACCGTGGCGCACAGATGCAGATGTTACAAGACATAGGTGCTTTGTACTTATATTTAGCTATGTTGGAATGGAAATCGTGGGAACAGAACACGTTTTACTTGAAGTATGACGACGATAACTGTCCGATATGGCAGTATCCTAGCATGGTTGCTGATGCAGCGACTATTGAATGTATCATTAAGCATTATCATTGCCATGGTATTGACATCAGACTGATACTACGCAAGTGGGGTGTACTTCCACTAGGTCTGAAACCTGACGGCATTGATTATATGCACATAGAAATAGGCTTTGCTCCTTGTAATGACCGTAGATTCCAGATAAGCAAGCCTTACGGAGTAGATTTCTTAACTACATAACATAATACAATGCCAATACGAAATAGAATATTCTTCTTTGACCCTATAAATCTTGATAGATTTAATTCTAGGGACATCCCCACTGAGCAGACGATGCTTGACTGGTCAGATTCAGTTACATTTATTAAAGAAGTAGATGACAGATCACAACTAAGTAGAGCTGGCATTGCTAAAACTACTACTGACCACAAAGTAAATAACCTAAACGATACTGATATCTCTGGTGTATCACCTTATGGCTTTACTACTTTTGTAAGACCTAGTCAACTACCAGTGTTATTAAATAGTGCAAGTATCACATGGAGTAGAGTCCCTCGTAGTGCTGTTACTAATACTGATACAGGCGTTGGCATACTTGACTGGCAAGGCACGGTAGCATTTCCTGCTATTGTTATACCTGAAAACACGGATGATATAGTTACTACTGTAGAATATGAAGTGTTTTTAAAAGATGGTACTCCGTGTTCTATGAATACTGTAAGTACTATATTGCCTATAGGTTCTACTGTTACTGCTGTATTGGATAAGCTTGTTGAATCTGTAAATAAGCTTAATGATTTAATGGGTGGTGTTTCTTCATTGGCTTGTGAAGGAGCTGTTGATGTTGGCGATACTTTGATGACGTTATTCCCTAGTAATACTTGGAGTGCTCGATGGCTTGAACCTAATGGCGCTTCTTTATCTACAGTATTATATCCTGAACTTTTTGGTAAGATAGGATATACTTATGGTGGTGCAGCAACATCATTTAACTTACCTAATCTTACTACTGGTAATCCTTTTATTAGACTTCAAGCGGGCCCTGCTGCGGCATACTTAAGTACATTACTTGCTGGTAGTAATAATGTTTCACTTAATAATTCAAACATACCATTACATACACACACATTTAGCGGTAATACTAATAGTGATGGAACACATACACACAGTCTTCCTGCGCGAAGTACTAATGGAACTGCTAACTCTGCTCGTCGTGGCGATGCTTCTGATAGCACTTGGAGTTTTGGTGGTGATGGCGCGCATAGTCACGCATTCAGTGGTACTACTAATGGATATGGACAAAACCCAGTAGCTTCCTTTTCAATAATTCCTGAACATAAAAGAGTTTATCTAAAAATGAAAGTATTATAATATGAAACAACTTAAAAAAGGTGATGTAGGTATTGATGTAACTAAATTACAAAAAGCACTAAGTATAAAGGGATATACTCTTTCAGTCGATGGGCATTTTGGTGATGCTACTGATGCTGCGGTACGTAAGTTTCAATCTAAGTTTAATTTATCTGTAGATGGCATTGTAGGTAATGCTACGTGGATAAAGCTTTTGGATAGTACTAAAGCTGGAGAAGCATTTTCTGATATTGTAAAAGAGTATTATCCTTTGAATGTTGGTAACTTTGTAGAAAGTAACATAACCCATAAAGGGATAACATTGCATCATACAGTAAGTGCTGGCAGTGCTAAAGCTGTAGTAAATACATGGAATGGTGATAATAGAGGTGCTGTAGGAACACACTTTGTAATAGGTGGTATTTCTTTGGATGGTAACAATACTTTTGATGGGGACATTATACAGTGTATTCCTCTTGGAGATATGGCGTATCATCTATTGACTACACGTACAGGAATGACATCTGGGCATAATGAAAGTGCTAACAAGCTATACATTGGTATAGAGATAGTTAGTTTTGGATGTTTGACTAAAGATGTTGATGGGAAGTTTCGGACTATGGATGGAACTAGCCGAGTGGTGCCTGCGTCAATGGTCGAGGTGTTGACTGATGACTGGCGTACATATAAGTACTGGCACAAGTATAGTGACAAGCAGGTAGATGCTGTCGTTGCTCTTATTGTTGAGCTTAATAATCTTCTTTTATTAAATATAGGAAATAATCCTTATAATAAAATAGATACTATGTTTGATTTATCTTGGGACGCATTGTGGTTTAGAAAAACCCTTACAACGCATAGTAGTTTTGAACATGGTAAGTTTGATTCATACCCATGTGAAAAACTTATTTTTAAACTAAAGGAGGCTTTTCCTTGTTTAGTTTAAAATAATATCTATCTTTGTTATCTCCATTTATATATACTTTGAACCCTGCTGTCTTATTGATAGCAGGGTTTTTTAGTATAGTATACGTTACAGCCCTGTAATGTTATCAGGAATGCACTTTTTAATAGCTTTAGTAATGTACAATGTCAGTTTATGCTGACCGTAATATTGTGTATAATC